>OKGZ01000019.1_pt1 | contig 191694 bp, 157 predicted proteins | sample 1612441 | NCBI WGS metagenome assembly OKGZ01 (sample SAMN04436796, study PRJEB24849) | human gut metagenome | biome: human gut; feature: NICU; material: stool | host: Homo sapiens | place: USA: Saint Louis, MO | collected 2011-05-10
AGTCGGTTACTAATTAAGCTGTTGAAATTGTATTCCACATAAATGCTGATATGTCGAACCGGGTCATGACCACTCTGGAAGAGATGAGCCCGCGGGTAGAGATTTACTCGATAGATGAGGCGTTTTGTGATCTTACGGGCGTGCGGAACTGTCGGGATTTAACGGATTTTGGTCGGGAAATCCGCGCAACTGTTTTGCAGAGGACGCATCTCACCGTTGGCGTTGGTATTGCACAGACCAAGACCCTGGCGAAATTAGCGAACCATGCGGCGAAAAAATGGCAAGGACAAACGGGCGGGGTCGTAGATCTGTCTAATGTCGATCGGCAGCGGAAATTAATGGCGTATTACTCCGTCGATGAAGTTTGGGGAGTTGGTCGCCGACTGACAAAAAAACTGCAGGCGATGGGCATCAATACAGTTCTGCAACTCGCAGACACTCCGGCATGGGTTATCAGGAAACATTTCAACGTAGTATTAGAGCGAACTGTTCGTGAGTTAAATGGAGAACCCTGTCTTGAGCTTGAAGAGTTCGCTCCTACTAAACAAGAAATCATTAGCAGTAGATCGTTTGGTGAACGCGTCAGCGGCTATGATGACATGCGCCAGGCAATCTGCAGCCATGCGTTCCGTGCTGCTGAGAAATTGCGGGGTGAGCATCAGCATTGCAGATTTGTCTCAGCGTTTATAAAAACCAGCCCATTCGATACCAGAGCGCCATATTATGGAAATAGTGCATCTGTAAAATTGCTCACACCAACCTGTGACACGCGTGACATCATCGGTGCGGCTACGCGCTGTCTTGATGCTGTTTGGTTGGAGGGCCGGAAATACCAGAAAGCCGGAGTGATGCTGGGAGATTTTTTTAGTAAAAGCGTTGCCCAGCTCAACCTGTTCGACGACAACGCACCTCGCGCAGGTAGTGAGAAGCTGATGGAAGTACTGGACGCACTAAACGCGAAGGATGGACGCGGAACACTCTATTTTGCGGGGCAGGGTATTCAGCAGCAATGGCAAATGAAAAGGGAGATGCTCTCACCTCGTTATACCACGCGATGGCAGGATCTGCCCATCGTGAGATAGGCACGTTAGACGGTAGTTTTACCCCGATTTATCCCCAGTTTCACCCCATCAAATTTTACCCATAAAAAAACCAGCCGTAAGTGGCTGGTTTCTCATAATAAGTTGGTCGGCACGAGAGGATTTGAACCTCCGACCCCCGACACCCCATGACAGCGCTAGCTTCCGCGGTATAATCTTGGGAAAAAAGGGGGATCCTGATGAATGTGAATCTGTTGGAGCTTTGCTATGAAGGTGAAGGTGGCGAAAGCTACATAAGAAGTATCAACGAGAAAGGTCAGTTTTACGTTTCTTTGGCCGATGTCTTAAAGACTCTTTCCATTGAAAACAGAAAGATAGATGGTAAGTCGCCAAAAAGCATGCTACCGGTAATTAAAGCGGTCATCCAAACCTTAGATCCCGATGAGATCAAGAATATTCCTGTGATCGAGAATGGCCAGTCCGCGAGTGAAGCTTTCTTAACTGAACCGGGTCTGTACAGAGTTTTAGCTCAGGATACATCCTCTGCCGGCAAGAAATTCCAGCGATGGTTGTTTCATAAGGTGTTGCCTTCTATACGTGAATTTGGGCAATTCCCCCCTCCAGCGAAAAGGGAGCAGTCTGAAATAGGTGCTCTTGCCACAAGTCTTCAGCAGACAGTTAATGCTTTGGTAATGGAAATTGCAAAACGAGAGGAGCTAGAAAGCAGGGTCAATGATGTCGAGCTTAAAGTCAACGCATTAGAAAGCTTAAGAGATCTGTCTCAATTTCGAAGCGTTCCACAGAGATTACTGGAGTTGAGTCTTGAAGTAATGTCAGTTGATGAGCTTTGGCATTGGTGCGAAAAGTTACGCAGTGAAAGAGGGGTGGAAAAGATTAAATGTCCATCAGGGATCGCTGTAAACACCTTATATCCCTTAGCGCTGGTTGATGAAGCGATTGCAATCTACCAGAAAAATGTTGAAGCAAGATCTAGAGGCTGAAGCATATAAAATGCCCGTGTAAGCGGGCTTTTTTTCGCATAGGGACTACGCCTCTTTCAAGTATCTTTTTTCCTGATATTAACGTCTGTTGGACGTCTTGCAGACGACTAGCCTCCTGATTAACTTGTGATTTTCATGCATTATTTAATCATGGCTAGTGGTCTGCGGACGCTGAAACCGCGGCCAGAATTGTTGGTATATTAAGTGATGTGAAGTAGTTAACTTATTGATTTTAATAGTGGTTGAATTTGATGAGTATACCACATTAGAAATCTAACTATCTGATAATCCGGATGATTTCTCCGGTCTTGAAAACCGGCGAGGGGAAACCCTCCCAGAGTTCGAATCTCTGCGCTTCCGCCATATAAAAGAAGGGGTTACCGAAAGGTAGCCCCTTTTTGCTATGGGCTCGTAGAACTGACTTAGGATATTTTTTCTGAAGCGATGGCCTGTCGAGGGTGAGAGACACCTTCGTTTTGCGGTCGTAAACCAGCACCTGACTCTCAGTTTAATGTTCGCTGAAGAACTGCTTATCGCGGCTGCTGCCTTCGTAGTCTGAGATCCCCTTCGCTTTGAGATCGTGGAACGTGCAGTCGAGAACGTATCCCAGCTTTACCGATGCCTTCTACCTGGCGTCTTCCCTGTGATGGCTGAATCCACGCTTACCCAATCCGCTGCCGTGCGTCCCCAGTATGACGTATGAGCCCGGATTATTTGGCGTAACCGCACCAATATTGGTTATCCCTCTGCGGTGAGCTTTGGCTATTTGCTGACGGATAATAACGGCTTTGCCGTCCCTGCTATCAACGTCCGGGGTGATAACAGCTTTGAGGCGCTCTGGCAGTTTAACCCCAATGATAAAACGCTGTACTGCCCGGGTAATGTCTATGTAGGCGGCGCGGCCTATCAGAATGACGGCAACGTTAACAGTTCTGTCTGGGGTGGATATCTCAGTAACTGGCTGAATAACCAGTTCAAAAACCGCGCTGACAATATTAATAACCGCGCGACGTAGGACTACGTTAATAACGACAACATGCCCACGCGCAATGCCGCTGACTATATCGACGCGGTGACGGATATTGATATGAATAACGCACCGGACATTGGGTGGCTGGAGGAGTCGGCGGTGTAGAGCATGCAAACCGCCAGTCTGAAACTGCAGTTGGCCCCTTATGTGTATCCGTTTACGCTGCCGGAAAGTTGCACGATAAAATAGTGTAAGTGATAGCTAATCTCATCGGTTGACACTGATACTGGATAGGCATACAGTTGTTTTGCTGGATATATATCCAGTGCTCATCCGCTCCGTTCAGGAGCTTAACGCTGATAAAAAAGGAAATCACGATGGCCGATGAGAAGAAAAATGCCCAAGTTACAGGTGGTATTAACGATGACATTCAGGAGATGAAGTCCCTCACCACCCTGCGTAAGCGGGTGATCGGCGACGGGGAGGTGGTCTCTAAATCCGGCAATGCATTCCGCCTTGCGGGCGGCAATACCGGGGTTATCCTGCGCAAGGATGACAGTGATTTTTACATGCTCACCACAAAAGACGGTCAGGCCCAGGACGGGGAGTGGAACACGCTGCGGCCCTTCTCCTTTAACCTCAGAACCGGCCGGGTCTCCCTGCGCAACGGGGTGGACATTTCCGGCGGGACCTTCGTCTCTCACAACGCCGGCATCACCGCGCAGACCACCGGGCCTGACCCGCTGATTAGGGGCCAGGAATATAACTCCCCGGAAATCTCCACGGCGTTCACAACCGGCAATACCACTGTCAAAGTGCTGATGGGCGCCAGAATCAGTCAGGATAATCAGGAGTATGGACTGATTTCTTACCGGGACCGGCGGGGGCAGTGGAACGAAGTCCGTCTGAAGAAAAATGCCGAGCTTGAAGTTGGCCAGCTTACCAAGCTCAATCCTGAGGGCTGGATTACCCTCGCCGGTAACCGCAAAGTGAATGATGTCGGGGACTACAAAACTAACGGCGTGTGGTTTCAGGGGCGGGGAAACCTCAGCGCTGACTTTTACCACTATGAGGAAACCGGCCACAATCATTATCTGGGTCTTCACGTCGCCAACGGAGGGGCCGACGGCTGGTTTAAATTCCGCAACGACGGTGACTTCTTTGCCAATAATAATCTTCACGCCGGCAATGCCACCCTCGCGGCGGACGGTAATGTTAACGGGCCCCTATGGGACGGCTGGCTGAACGACTGGCTGAATAATGCCTTCTGGTCCAGGGACAGCAATATTAACAACCGCGCGACGTGGGATTACGTCAACAACGATAATACCCCGACGGTGAACGCCGCCAACCGGGGAGCCATCGACGACCGCATCCGGTGGTGGCTGGCCAATCAGGGCGCCGGCGCCGTCGGCACCTGCGGGCTGTTCTACAACCTGTCCGGGCATGACATAAACCCCAACGACATCATTCCGGGTCATCAGCTCCGCTGGTCCTCGGCAGGGGAACGCCAGGGCGGAGCCCCGGACGGGTCGTGGCGCGCGCTGGGCACCGTGAATGCGAGCAAGGGCTACGACGGGGATGAGGTTACCCTGTACGTGCGCGTGAGCTGAGGGAGGTCTCATCATGGCGAATACACAAAACATCCCGTCCGGCTGGTTTGACGTGACTGATGCCCGCCATCCGCGCTGGTCTGACGCCTCGCGCCGGACCATCACCCTGGACGTGCTTTTCGGATGGTGCCGGGAAAGCGGAACGTACATCCCGTTTACCGCCTCCCCGGACGACGGCGAGGCGCATGGCCGGCAGCTGTTTGCCGACGCGAAGGCCGGAGAGTACGGGGAGGTGGCTCCGCCGCCGGTACAGACTGCGGAAGCCGTGCTGGCGGAGATGGCCCTGCGAATTCAGCGGGCCACGACCATGCTGAATAACCTGCATACCCGGCAGGAGACGCTGCAGGACGCGCTGGCGCTAGGGATGGGGGACGGCGGCACGCAGGCGGCGCTGGACGCCATCAGTGCGACTGTTCAGGCCTGGAAAATATACCGGGTAAGGGTGTCGCAGGTCCCGGCGCAGGCGGGTTATCCGCAGGCGGTGGTCTGGCCTGAAGAGCCGGACGCGGTTTCCGAAAATGATGTGGCGGGAGGAAAAACTGATGAGTGATATTGGTTTTGACCCGAATGACTATAACAATGGTGTGCCTCCCAGGGACGGCATGGTGTGGGTGGATGATGACGTGGAGGGGCAGGATCACTGGGGCTGGCCGACACAGGGGAGTCAGGACGGCGATACGCTGACGGTAACGCCTGTTCCTCAGCCAGGAGGCGGAGGTGGGATGACCCCGCAGGAAAGCGTCGCGCTGGCGCACGCGACGTATGAGCGTGCTCAGGAGTCCTATGAGAGGCAGAAGGCCTGGCGCGAGAAGCAGGCTGCCGACACGGCCGCCAGGCAGGCGACGCTGCAGTCGATGGTGGATTCGATTAATGCGAAGGTGGGAAAGGACTCAGCTATCCGCCTCCAGGACATCCACAGCAAGGACAAGGCCTGGATGCAGCAGGTTCAGGACAAGGCGAAGCATGACCTGCAGGCCGCCGGGGACATGGCCGCTGCGGCGAAGGCGGCGGAGCGGCTGAGAAAACAGCTGGAAGAGGCGGAGCGGGCGGCCACGGAAGCCGAATGGACAGAGAAGGAGCTGGCAAAGGCGGAGGAGGCCGAGGCCCGGGCGAAGGCTGAGATGGAGGCGGCGCAGAAGGCGGCGGAAGAGGCGGACGCCCGGGCAAGGGCGGAGGAGGCCCGGAAGGCTGAGGAGGCCAGAAAGGCGGAAGAGGCCCGCAGGGCCGAAGAAGCCAGAAAGGCCGAAGAGGCCAGAAAAGCAGAGGAGGCCCGGAAGGCGGAGGAGGCAAAGCAGGCTGCTGATGCGGCTAAAGTCGAGGCCGCCCGTAAGGCGCTGTTTGCCAGCGTGGGTATCCAGGACGCGCCGGCGTACACCCCGGAAATGGTGAGGGCGGCAAACGCGGCGATGTCCGGGGAGGGCACGATGGCGCTGGGCCGCTCTCCGGGGGTGTTGCAGTTGTCTTCTGCCGCCGGCGCTGTCATGACCTCGGCCAGCGACGTGGCGGGCTATATGGCGGGCGCGATATCCCGGGGTGCGGTTGCGCTGGCAGAAGTTGCGACCGCCAGCACGGCCGGGCCCGTCGTTGCCGCTGCCGTTATGGCATTCTGGCCTAAACCTGCAGGTGGTGGAGACGACAGCAACCCTCCGGGCCGCGATATCGACATGCTCGCCGCCCAGGCCAGCCTGTACACGGCGATGAAAACGGAGATTAAGCCGGGGATGAAGACCGTGGACCTGCCGGTGCGCGGCTACATATCCGACGACGGCAACGGCCGGCAGTCGGTCATCCTGGTGAAAACAGGCGCGGGCGGAATTTCGCCCACGGTACCGGTGCTGAGCGCGGTGCGTGACAAAACTACCGGTCTGGATAAAATCACGGTACCGGCAGTAGTGGGAACGCCGTCAAGGACCATACTGGTGAACCCGGTGCCGGTGGGGCCGAACGTGCCGTGGCACACCGGAAACGACGCCCCTGTGCCGGTCACGCCGGTACACACCGGGACGGAAGTGAAGCAGGCGGACAGCATCATCACCACGACGTTCCCGGCGGGCGACATTCCGCCACTGCAAGACTTCATCTACTGGCAGCCGGACGCGACCGGGACGGGCGTTGAGCCGATTTACGTCATGCTCAGTAGTCCTCGTGATTTACCAGGTAAAGCCAGCGGCAAGGGTGAAAAAGTGGGTGAAGGCTGGCTGAATATTGCCGGACAGGAACTCGGCGCGCCCATCCCCAGCCAGATTGCGGATAAGCTGCGCGGGCGTGAGTTTGCGAACTTTGGTACGTTCCGCAAGGCGATCTGGACAGAGGTAGGAAAAGATCCTGAGTTGATTAAACAATTTAAGCGTAACAACCAAAGGAACTTACTAAAAGGCAATTCACCATTCCCTATCCCATCAGAACAGGTTGGGGGACGAATCCGTTTCGAACTACACCACGTTAAACAGATTAAATATAATGGTGCAGTATATGACGTTGATAATATTCGTGTGATGACGCCCAAACGGCATATTGAGATTCATAAAGAAGGAAAATAAGATGGTAAAGAAAACTATTTCTGATTATACCGAGTCTGAATTTTTAGAGTTTGTCAGGAAAATTTGTGATGCAGATTACAAAACAGAATCTGAGCATACACAAGCAGTCCTTGATTTTGATCGTTTAACTGAGCATCCATACAAAAATGGATTAATTTACCACCCGAAAGACGGTCAGGATGACAGCCCCGAAGGTATAGTAAAAGAAGTGAAAGAATGGCGAGCCAAAAACGGTAAACCGGGATTTAAAAAAGGATAATTTTCAATCAACTGTGAGGACTGAATTTCAGGTAATACCTCACTATGGACAAGGTTGTCAGCCCCTACGCTGGCAACCTTGCTTTTTTGATTAGCGGCGCGGCAGGGGTTGCTATGTGGGCAGTTTAAGTAGCTAAAAATGACCTCGCTACCTCGTTTAATTGACAAATCGTATCTCTCCTGACAGGGCGTTCATCGCTGACGACAGTGATGCACTCGAAGGAGAGGCGCTGGATGGCGTGACGGTCCACGGTGTGCTCACTCACACGATCACGGTGTTTAAGAGGGAGGCGGGGCCGGTATAGATAGGAAGAAAATCGTAGAATAATGTCTTTCCAGCTTATGTAACCTATTGATTGATAAAAGGTGAAATTACAGCCTTTATTCTATGAGATTGATTTATGTAATTGATATTTAATTATTTTTCTTCGGTCTTGAAAACCGGCGAGGAGAAATCCTCTCAGAGTTTGAATCTCTGCGCTTCCGCCATATAAAAGAAAGGGCTACCGAAAGGTAGCCTGAGCCGTCAGCAACGCCGTAAAACACTGCCCCAACGCGTCTTTTACTGACTGTTGGGGCTTATTCAGTTAAGCGCAATCACGGCATAACCGGCGATCTCGTCGGCGCCCGCTCATCGTCTACCACCCGCCCAAATCGCGGATCGCCGCTGTTCCAGGCGCTGACGAAGGCCTGAAGTTCGGCCTTGCTGCGCCCGACAAAATTCCACCACATCATCACCGGCTCGCTGAGCTTTGCGCCTCCCAGCAGCAGTATCCGCGCTCCCTTTTTCAGCGTTAGCCGCACGCTCTCCAGGCCATCGCCCAGATAGAGTAGCTCATTCAGGGCGATGGATTCATCATCGGCTGCGGCCTCTCCCTCAAGGACGAACGCGCCATATTCAAAATCCGGGCGCAGGGGAAGTATGGTCGTCGCTTCGCTACTGGCCCGCATATCGATCCCGAGGAGGGGAGAGAAGTGCAGCGTCGGGGCGCTGTGCCCCCCGGCGTCGCCAACCAGCAGGGTGAAATCAATAGCGTCTTTTTGCCACTGCGGCAGCTCGGGATAGTGGTCGAAGCGGGGAGGCATATTTCTGGCGGCGTCCGGCAGGGCGATCCACAGCTGCGCCGCGTGGAGCCGGGTGTGGTCGGGAGCCGTGTCTTCACTGTGGGCAATGCCGCAGCCGGCGGTCATCAGATTGACCTGGCCGGGCCTGATAATCTGGCGATAGCCGAGGCTGTCGCGGTGCAGAACTTCGCCGTCGAGCATCCAGGTAAAGGTTTGCAGGCCGACGTGCGGGTGCGGGCCGACGTGCATGCCTCCCTGGCCGCGTTCGAAAACCGCCGGGCCTGCGTGATCGAGAAAACACCAGGCACCAATCAGCCGCCGCTCTCTGACCGGGAGGGCGCGCGAGACGCCAATGCCTCCGACATCGGTCACGCGCGCGCTGATGCGCTGTCGGGGGGCGGGTAGCATGGCCATGGCGTTGTCCTCTGAGTGTGATCGTCTGCCATTTTTAGCCCGAAAGTCCGCGAATTGCCAGCGCCATCGGGTGTAAACCTTACTCCACCAGCAGGTTGCCCGCGCGTACCGGAATCGCGCCGGCAAGCCTGACCACCAGCGCGCCCGCGCAGGCGAACCGGTCCCAGTGCCTGGCGTACAGGACGCCGCCGTGTTCCGCCACCAGCGGGGTCACCTTATCCTCAAGCGGATCGACGATCTCTGCCACGACTTCGCCCGGTTTGACGAGGTCGCCGGGATGGCGGTGGTGTAACACCACGCCGGCGTGCGGGGCGTGCAGATATTCACAGCCCGCCAGCGGCGTGGGGGCGTGCCTGAGCGGCGGCGCTGCTTTTACTTCGCCGCTGATATAGCCGCCCGCCGTCAGCGCCGCGATGATGGCCCCGGCATCCTGCTGCGCCTGCCCGGCGGAGACATCCCGCACCCCGCGCAGCTCGAGCGTGGCCGGCAGCAGCCCGCGCGGCATCGGATACTCCGCCGCGAAGTGGCTTCTCAGCGTCAGCCAGGGTTCGCAGCAGGCCTCATCGAACGGCTCTCCGCCGGAAATCTCCGCCAGCAGCTGCACCTCGCTGCCCAGCCAGCGCGCCAGCGGTTCAATCTCCGGCCAGGCGTGGGGCATGGTGTAGAGGTGCGGCAGCGCCTCCCAGTCGCAGTGGATATCCAGCATCAGATCCGCCTGGGTGGCCATACGCATCAGAGTATGGCGCAGAGAGGCAAGCTCGGTGGCGGGGCGGATCTGCTGATAGTAGTGGTCCAGCGCCTCGTGAATAAGGCGCCTATTTTCGGCCTCATCCTGCGTCAGCCGCCCGCGAAGCGTCTGAACCAGCGCTTCGCCGACCTGCGGAAATTGACGGTTAAAGTCCTGCCCCGAGGGCGCGTGGAAGCGCCCCAGGTGGGTGCCGTGCCAGTGCTGGCCGAGCCCGATGGGGTTAGCTACCGGCACCAGCGTGAAGGCCGCCCGCAGACGGCCAGCGCGCTCAAGTTCGAGCAGATACTGCTTGAGATACCACGCGGTGGCGATCCCGGGGATCTCGTCTCCGTGCAGTCCGGCCTGTATATAGACCCGCCGGCCGCCGCTTTCACCGTAATGAAAACTGACGATCTCCCGCTGCGTTCCGGGCGTGGCGCAAAGCAAAGGATGGTGCTGCTCTCTCACGATCCTGCCCCGGGCTGCGGCTGAATAGAAATATCGGTTGCGAAATATTTCTTCTGGATTTTATCGAAGGTGCCGTCTTTTTTTATCGCCGTGAAGGCATTATCCAGCGCCGTTTTCAGCTCAGTATCGCCTTTGCGCAGGCCGATAGCCGTACCGGGGCCAATAATCGGGTCCTGCACGATAGGGCCGGCCAGCTCAAATGCCTGCCCCTGCGGCTGTTTCAGGAAACCGATGGCCGCCTGCGCCGCGTCGGTGAATACCGCATCCAGCCGCCCCGCCACCAGATCGCTCTCCACCTGGGCCTGATCGCCATAGGCTACCACCGTCACGCCGTAAGGCTCCCACTTCGCTTTGGCATAGCGCTCCTGCACCGTACCCTGCTGTACTCCCACGCTTTTTCCCTTCAGCGAACCGGCCTCTGGCAGCAGATTAGCCCCTTTGCGGGCGATCAGCTGGACGTGGGTATCGTACAGCGGCATCGTGAAATCGATCTGCTTCATCCGCTCCTCGGTGATCCCCATATCCGAGAGGATGGCGTCGAATTTGCGCGCCTTCAGCGCCGGGATCATGGCGTCAAACTGGCTCTCGACCCAGACGCATTTCGCCTGCAGCTGCGTGCACAGCGCATTGCCGAGATCGATATCGAAGCCCACGAGTTTGCCCTCCGGCGTCTTCGATTCGAAAGGAGGATAGGTGGGATCGACGGCGAAGCGGATCTGTTCAATACTGGCCTGCGCTCCGAACGCGCAGCCGGCCAGAAGGAGAGCGGTAAGGATTTTGCCGCAGCGCGGGCGGTGGATTTTCACTGTCATATTATCTTCTTCATTATGTGATGTTGTAAAAAGCAGACTACTCCCGCGCCGGCTAGATGGCAATTTATCCATAGCGTTCTGTCATAGCGTATTATTTTTGGTAATAACCAGACTGCTGCTCAAAAAAATCAGAAAGGAAAACCATTAATATCTGTCGGGAAATTGATGATGCTGATTTAATCCCTTTATTGAATGCCTCAGCTTCGCGCTGCATCCGCGCTTTCCCGACCCTGGTGAAAAGGCGCTGAGGCGGGTTACGCTGCACGCCACGGCGCACCGGTAGCCGCGCTGATAAGACCCTGGCCTTTGTATGCTTGTAAATTCGCCGATTGGTTCTATAGTGCCTGAGTTGATAACGCGTATTTACAGGATGGCATGATGCGACTTAACGGAATGACTAAAGGGTTCTTTATCTTTATTCTGGCAATAGTGACATGGGGTTTTTTTGAGGTACTGGCACCTTACTTTTCAGCGGTATTCTGGGCGGCGATCCTCACCGTTATTTTCTATCCGGTGAAAAACAAGCTGCGGGCCCTGCTTAAGGACCGCAACGGCGTGGCATCCATACTGACGGTGGTGATCATCTGTCTGATCGTCTTTATTCCGCTGATGATAATCCTCTCGTCGCTGGCCTTTGAGCTGAACATGGTTTACACCAAGCTGCAGCATAATCGCACGCAGATCCCTGAGGTGGTCTCCGGGTTGCTCAACCACCTGCCGGGGTGGGCGCAGTCCTTTATGGCCGAGCACGATCTGAGCAACGTTGCGCAGATTCAGCAGAAGCTCTCTGCTGTCGCGCTTAAGGGCGGGCAGTACCTGGCCGGCAGCGCGTTTCTGATCGGCAAGGGCACTTTTGGCTTTACGGTGAGCTTCGGCATCATGCTCTACCTGCTCTTCTTCCTGCTCAAGGACGGTCCGTGGCTGGTGCGTCAGATCATGGATTCATTACCGCTGTCTGATTTTGTTAAACATCACTTGTTTGCGAAATTTGCCGCCGTTTCGCGCGCGACCGTGAAGGGTACGGTGGTGGTCGGTGCGGTCCAGGGCCTGCTCGGCGGTATCGCCTTTAAAATCGTCGGTATCGACGGCAGCATTCTGTGGGGGGCGCTGATGGCCTTCCTCTCGCTGGTGCCCGCCGTCGGCTCGGCGATTATCTGGGTGCCGGCCGCTATCTTCCTCTTCGCCACCGGTCAGATTTGGCAGGGGGCGTTTCTGGTCGGCTTTTTCGTCATCATCGTCGGGCTGGTGGACAACATTCTGCGTCCGCTGCTGGTCGGCAAGGACACGAAAATGCCGGACTATCTGATCCTCATCACCACCCTGGGCGGTATGGAGATCTACGGCATCAACGGCTTTGTTATAGGTCCGCTAATCGCCGCGCTGTTTATTGCCTGCTGGAACCTGCTTGCCGGGCGTGAGCACGAGGGTAACGTCGACGAACTTGATGATGACTTCATTCAGGAAGGCGAGCAGCGCCCCGAATAACGCCTTATCACCTCAGATAGTCCGCCTCCGCGGACTATCTTCATTTTCTAATCTTTACTCTATTTCTGGACAAATACCTTCTGCCAATGCGTATGCAAAGAATAAATATTGTTCTCAATGATTATTGAAACAATATTTTAAAAATTTGCTATGGCGATAATGAGTGTAATAGATTGGCCCTTCGAGGCTCGTAAGGATCCCTGTGTAGGGCATTCGGGTCCCGATGATGGCCTTGCCGCAGAACGGCCGCCAGAAATTCACCTTCAATAATGACTACCTTATCGGCGCGGCCCCGCTGCCCAATAACCCCGATGGCGGCAATAAGCCGGGCGACTCCTCTCCGGAGCGCTGCGTCAGCGAAGCGGATCCCGCCGGGTTTAAACTCTCTCCGGGTTCGCCTGCGCGCAATGCCGGCAAAGTCATTGCGGATAACGGCGGTAAAGGTTATGCCGGCGCAGTCGTAAGCGAAACCGAACTCCTTGCAGGGCTATGAAAAACCCCTCTTTCTGTAAGTCAATGATTAATTGTGACAACTGGATAACAGACTCCGGCCAATTAATAGGGTTATAATGTGCCGCTTTTCAACCTGCGCCGCCGGGAAGAGCGGCGCGTATTAAGCACAGATCTAGAAACTGGCTGCTGAGCATCTGTCTTATACTCAGCGGAGTTGTAGGGAAGTAAGAATAAATAACTGATTGAAATCTGATGCTTAACGTTAATGATATAGCCTGCGAGCGTAACGATCAGCTGCTGTTCAGCGGTCTCACTTTTACGCTGACGGCCGGGGAAATACTTCAGATAGCCGGCCCCAACGGGGCGGGCAAAACCTCCTTGCTACGTCTGCTGGCGGGGCTGGCTAAACCGTGCGCCGGCCAGGTGCTGTGGCAGGAGAAAGCCGTCAGCCGCCAGCGGGAAGCGTGGCACGCCCAACTGCTGTGGATAGGCCACCGGGCCGGCATTAAAAGCACCATGACCGCCGACGAAAACCTGCACTTCTACCACCCGCGCTGCGATCGCAGCCGGCGCTGGCAGGCGCTGGAGCAGGTGGCGCTGGTGGGCTATGAAGATCTTCCCGTCGCCCAGCTCTCCGCCGGTCAGCAGCGGCGGGTAGCCCTGGCGCGGCTGTGGTTGAGCGAGGCTGCGGTGTGGATCCTCGACGAGCCCTTTACGGCGATTGATAAGGCGGGCACCGAAGTGCTGACCCGGCGTATCGAGCAGCACGTTGAGCAGGGCGGCGCGGTGATCCTCACGACCCATCAGCCGCTGCGCCCTCTTGCGGTGCCGCTGCGCACGCTGACGCTGGGCGAGGGGGCTTCCGCGCCATGCTGAAGGCTATTTTTTATCGCGACCTGCGGCTGGCGGTGCGCAACAGCGCCGAGATTTTCAATCCGCTGTGGTTTTTTCTGATCATCATTACGCTGTTTCCGCTGGGTATTGGCCCGGAGCCGCAGACGCTGACCCGCATCATGCCCGGCATCGTCTGGGTAGCGGCGCTGCTCGCCTCGCTGCTGAGCATGGACAGGCTGTTCCGCGACGACTACCTCGACGGCACCCTGGAGCAGATGATGCTGATGCCGCTGCCGCTGCCCGGCGTGGTGCTGTCGAAAGTGGCGGCACACTGGGCGGTGACCGGGCTGCCGCTACTGCTGATTTCGCCGCTGGCGGCGCTGCTGTTTGGCCTCTCCTGGCACGGCTGGCAGACCCTGGCGCTGACGCTGCTGCTCGGTACGCCGACGCTGAGCTTTCTCGGCGCGATTGGCGTCGGGCTGACGGTGGGTCTGCGCCGCGGCGGCGTATTATTGAGCCTGCTTGTGCTGCCGTTGACTATTCCGCTGTTAATTTTTGCAACGGCGGCCGTGGACGCGGCGCAAATGCAGCTGCCGGTCGACGGCTATATGGCGATCCTCGGCGCGTTTCTGACCGGCTGCGCGACCCTCAGCCCGTTTGCGACGGCGGCGGCCCTGCGCATCAGCGTGCAGTGAATAATAAACATAATCACTTTACTACTGGCAATTTGAGCAATGACTATGAAGGCACTACATCAACTCGCCAAACCAGAGCGCCTCTACGGGCTGTGCGGGCGATTTATTCCCTGGCTGGCCTGCCTCAGCCTGCTGCTGCTGGTTGCAGGCTGCGTCTGGGGCTTCGTCTACGCGCCCGCGGATTACCAGCAGGGCCAGAGCTACCGCATCATGTATCTGCACGTTCCGGCAGCCATGTGGTCGATGGGCATCTATGCCTCGATGGCGATTGGCGCCTTTATCGGCCTGGTGTGGCAGATGAAAATGGCTGACCTGGCGGTGGCCGCTATGGCGCCGGTGGGCGCCGTTTATACCTTTATAGCGCTGGTGACCGGCTCCGCCTGGGGTAAACCGATGTGGGGCACCTGGTGGGTATGGGATGCGCGGCTCACCTCTGAACTGGTGCTACTGTTTCTCTATATCGGGGCCATTGCGCTGTACAACGCCTTCGACGATAAGCGCCTTGCCGGGCGCGCCGCCGGCATTCTGGTGCTGGTGGGGGTGGTGAATTTACCGATTATTCATTTCTCCGTGGAGTGGTGGAACACGCTCCATCAGGGGTCAACCAACATGCAAAAAACCATCGATCCCAGTATGCGCACGCCGCTGCGTCTGACTATTTTCGCCTTTCTGGCGCTGTTTGCCACGCTGACGCTGATGCGCCTGCGTAACCTTATCCTGCTACAGGAGCGCCGTCGCCCGTGGGTGGCCGCGCTGGCGGAAAAAGAGGGAGGCAAGGCATGAACAGCGCATTTGCCTCCTGGCACGACTTCTGGCTGATGGGCGGCTACGCCTTTTACGTCTGGCTGGCGGTGGCCTTTACCCTGGCGCCGCTGCTGGCGCTGGTCCTGCACACCCGTTTACAGCGAAAAGCCCTGCTGCGCGACATCCGCCGCCAGCAGGCCAGCGCCCGCCGCGTGGCTGCCGCGCGCGGCCGCGCTTCTGCACAAGGAGGTGAAGTATGAATTCGCGCCGTAAAACCCGGCTCTGGCTGGCGCTCGCCGTATTGCTCGGCATTGGCCTGACCACCGTGCTGGTGCTCTACGCCCTGCGCTCGAACATTGACCTGTTCTATACGCCGGGGGAAGTTATCTACGGGAAAAATGAAGGCGGCCAAAAGCCGGAAATCGGCCAGCGGCTGCGCATCGGCGGGATGGTGATGCCCGGCAGCGTTAAGCGCGACGCCCACTCCCTGAAGGTGACTTTTACGCTGTACGACGCGCGCGGCGCGGTCAGCGTCAGCTATGACGGCATCCTGCCGGATCTGTTCCGCGAGGGGCAGGGCGTGGTGGCGCAGGGCGTAATGGACGGGCCGGTGCATATTCAGGCCAAAGAGGTGCTGGCCAAGCACGATGAGAACTATACGCCGCCGGAAATTAAGCAGGCGATGGATATCAATCACCGCCCGGCTGCGGGAGGCGCTAAGTCATGATGCCGGAAATCGGAAACTTTTTACTCTGCCTGGCGCTGGGCATTTCGGTGCTGCTGAGCATCTACCCGCTGTGGGGCGGCGTGCGCCAGGACGAAAGGATGATGGCGCTCTCCCGGCCGCTGAGCTGGGCGCTGTTCTTCGCTATTCTTGGCGCCTTCCTGATCCTCGTTTACGCCTTCGTGGTCAACGACTTCACCGTCGCCTACGTCGCGAACAACTCCAACACCCAGCTGCCGGTCTGGTTTCGGGTTGCCGCCACCTGGGGCGCGCACGAGGGCTCTCTGCTGCTGTGGGTGCTGCTGATGAGCGGCTGGACCTTCGCCGTGGCGGTGCTGAGCCGCAACGTGCCGCTTGAGGCCGTCGCCCGGGTGCTGGCGGTGATGGGGATGATTAACGCCGGCTTTCTGCTGTTTATTATCCTCACGTCCAATCCGTTTCTGCGCACGCTGCCGTACTTCCCGATCGAAGGTGCCGATCTGAATCCGCTGCTGCAGGATATCGGCCTTATCTTCCACCCGCCGCTGCTCTACATGGGCTACGTCGGCTTTTCGGTAGCCTTCGCCTTTGCTATCGCCTCGCTTATGGTCGGACGGCTGGACAGCGCCTGGGCGCGCTGGTCGCGCCCCTGGACCCAGGCGGCGTGGCTGTTCCTGACTATTGGTATCGTGCTCGGCTCCGGCTGGGCCTACTACGAACTGGGCTGGGGCGGCTGGTGGTTCTGGGATCCGGTGGAAAACGCCTCCCTGATGCCGTGGCTGGTGGGCACGGCCCTGATGCACTCCCTGGCGGTAACCGAAAAGCGCGGCAGCTTCAAGGCGTGGACGGTGCTGCTGGCGATCGCCGCCTTCTCCCTGTGCCTGCTCGGCACATTCCTGGTGCGCTCCGGGGTGCTGGTCTCGGTCCACTCCTTCGCTTCGGATCCGGCGCGCGGCGTATTTATTCTGGCGTTTCTGATTATCGTCATCGGCGGCTCTCTGCTGCTGTATGCGGTGAAGGGCGGGCAGGTGCGCGCCCGGGTGCGCTACGAACTGTGGTCCCGCGAGACGATGCTGCTTGGCAACAACGTCCTGCTGGTGGCGGCGATGCTGGTGGTGCTGCTGGGCACTATTCTGCCGCTGGTGCATAAGCAGCTCGGGCTTGGCAGCATCTCCATCGGCGCGCCGTTCTTCAATATGCTGTTCACTATTCTGATGGTGCCGTTCGCGCTGCTGCTCGGCATCGGGCCGCTGGTGCGCTGGCGCCGCGACCGGCCCCAGCGCCTGCGCGGCCGTCTGCTGATCGCGCTGGTTACCACCGCCGTGCTGGCGGTGGTGCTGCCGTGGCTGCTGCAGGACCGCATCGAGGCGATGACCGTCCTCGGGCTGCTGATGGCCATCTGGGCCTTCGCGCTGACCGTCGCCGAAGTGATCGAGCGCGCCACCGATCGCCAGGGGCTGTGGCAGGGGCTGCGCAAGCTGAGCCGCAGCCACTGGGGGATGGTGGCCGGGCACGTCGGTATGGCGGTCACCGTGGTGGGGATTGCCTTTAGCCAGAGCTACAGCATCGAGCGCGATGTGCGTATGAAGCCCGGCGATAGCGTGGATATCCACCACTATCACTTCGTCTTTAAGGATGTTCACAACATTACCGGTCCCAACTACAGCGGCGGCGCTGGCCTCATCGAGGTGCAGCGCAATGGCCATCACGAGGCCACCCTGCGGGCAGAGAAGCGCTTCTACAGCGCCAGCCGCCAGGTGATGACCGAGGCGGCCATCGACGGCGGCCTGACCCGCGACCTCTACGCGGCGCTGGGCGAGGAGCTGGACGGCGGCAGCTGGGCGGTGCGCCTCTATTACAAACCTTTTGTCCGCTGGATCTGGTACGGCGGGGCGCTGATGGCGCTGGGCGGTCTGCTCTGTATGCTCGATCCCCGCTATCGCCTGCGTAAATCTCTCAAGGAGGCGTCGTGAACCGTAAACTGCTTTTTATTCCGCTGGCCCTCTTCCTGGTCCTGGCGCTGGTGCTGATGTGGCAGCTGATGCGCAACGCCGACGGCGATAAGCCGACCGATCTGGAGTCGGCGCTGATCGGCAAGCCGCTGCCGGTGTTTACGCTTGAGGCGCTGGATAATCCGGGAAAAACCATTGACCGCGACACGCTGATCGACGGCAGGCCGCTGCTGCTCAACGTCTGGGCCACCTGGTGCCCGACCTGCCGCGCAGAGCACCAGTACCTGAACGGACTCTCTGCCCAGGGCGTGCGCATCGTCGGCATGAACTACAAGGACGACAGGCAGAAGGCGGTCAACTGGCTTAAGACCCTCGGCAATCCCTACGCCCTGAGCCTGTTTGACGGCAACGGGATGCTGGGCCTGGATCTCGGCGTCTACGGCGCCCCGGAAACCTTCCTGATCGACGGCAAGGGGATTATTCGCTACCGCCACGCCGGCGAAATGAACCAGCAGGTGTGGCAGCAGGAGCTGCAGCCGCTGTGGCAGAAATACAGCCGGGAGGCCCAATGACCCGACTTTTACTGGCGATGCTTATCGCCCTGTTTTCCTGGCACGCCGCGGCGGCCATCGACACCTGGCAGTTTAAAGACGAGGCCCAGGAGCAGCAGTTCCGCACGCTCACCGAGGAGCTGCGCTGCCCCAAGTGCCAGAACAACAGCATTGCCGACTCTAACGCGATGATTGCCCACGACATGCGCCAGAAGGTGTATGAGCTGATGCAGCAGGGCCAGAGCCGGCAGCAGATCATCGACTATATGGTGGCGCGCTACGGTAATTTCGTCACCTACGAGCCGCCGGTGACGCCATCGACCATTGTTCTCTGGCTGCTGCCGGCGCTGTTTATCGTCGGCGGCGGGCTGGTTATCTGGCGCAGCAGCAGGCGGGGCAGAGCCGCGGGCGAAAGCCTTGCGCCAGACGAACAGACGCGCCTGCGGGCGCTGCTGAAAGACGATGAGAGGAGCGAGCGATGACAACCGGCTTTATTGTAATGGCAGCACTGCTGGTCCTGTGCATCGGCCTGCTGTTTGTGCCCTGGAGCGGTAGGCGCAGCATCAGCCGCGACGGCCTCAACCAGCTGATCTACCGCCAGCGCCTGCGGGAGCTGGATGAAAACCGCGATGCCATCGACGCCAGCCAGCGCGAGGCGCTGGTGACCGACCTGCAAAAAAATCTGCTGGATGACGTTCCCGCTGCCGCCAGCGCGCGCGCCGGGCGCGCCGGCGCGTGGGTCTATCTGCCGGGTGCGGTGGTGCTGGTGGCGGTTACGCTTGGCATTTTCTTCAAAACCAGCAGCCTGATGGCGGTGAGCGAGTGGCAGCAGGCAGCGGCGCAAACCCCGGCGCTGCTGCAGCGGGCGATGCATCCGGGCGCCCAGCCGCTGACCATGAGCGACCTGTCGCGCCTGGCCCTGGGGCTGCGCACCCGCCTGCAGCAGCATCCCGACAACCTCGAGAGCTGGGTGGTGCTGGGGCGCATCGGCGTGGTGCTCAACAATTACACTCTGGCTTCGCAGGCGTTTGAGAAGGCTTACCGGATGGCGCCGCAGAACGCGGACGTGAAGGCCGGCTATGCCGAGATCCTGCTGCGCTCCCCGGATGAGGCAGACAACCGGCTGGCGGACATGCTGCTGCAGGAGATGAACGCGCAGGCGCCGAACAATACGGAGGTGCTCGGCCTGATGGCCTTCAGCGCCTTTGAGCGCCAGCGCTACCCGCAGGCTATTGATGCCTGGCAGAAAATGCTGCAGGCGCTGCCCGCAGGCGATAGCCGCCGGGCGGTCATCGAACGCAGCATTGCAAAAGCGCAGCAGGAGCTGGATGGGGCAGGGAAGTAATAACGCCGCCGCCGGGCGTCCGGCGGCGGCGTGAGGATCAGGGCTTCAGCGACGGCTGCTGCGCCAGCTCCTTATGCGGAATATCCTTGCGAATTGCGCTCACCTCACTGGCCTCCACCTTCGGCGCCTCGTTGCCCCAGCTGCTGCGGATAAAGGTCAGCACCCGCGCCGCCTGCTCATCGTCAAGACGCCACGCAAAGCCCGGCATCGTCAGGCCGGTCACCTTATCGCCGGTCACCGCCATTTTGCTGCCGCGCAGGGTCACGCTGATGAGCGAAGAGGGATCGTCGCTCAGCACCGCCGGGTTGTGCGCCAGCGCCGGGAAGGTATTGGCGTAGCCCTTGCCATTCAGGCCGTGGCAGGCGGAGCAGTTATCGACATACTCCTGCGCGCCCGGATGGCTGACGTCGCCTTTGGTCAGGGCTGTCGTCGCCGCATCGTTGGCCTGCGGCGCCGCCGCTGAGGTGTCGGATGACTTCAGGGAGCGGAGATAGACGGCGATAGCCCGCAGATCGGCGTCGCTCAGATACTGGGTGCTGTTTTCGATCACATCGGTCATCGAGCCAAACGCGGCGCTGTGGGCCGTCTGTCCGGTCTTCAGGAACTGCGTTATCTCCTCAACCGACCAGCGGCCGATGCCGCTTTTCATATTGCTGGTGAGATCCGGCGCGTGCCAGCCCTCCAGCGTACCGCCGGTGAGGAAGTCCGCGTCCCGCTCGGTACTGCCCTTCTCCTGAAAAGCGATGCCGCGCGGCGTGTGGCAGGTGCCGCAGTGGGCCAGGCCCTGCACCAGATAGGCGCCCCGGTTCCACTCCGCGCTGCGGCCCGCATCCGGCTTGAAGCGATCGCTGTCCTGAAACAGCATATTCCACACCGCCAGCGGCCAGCGCATACTCAGCGGCCACGGAATATCGCTGTCGCGATTGGCCTGCTTCACCGGCGCGACCTGGGTCATAAAGTAGCGGTAGAGGAGGTGCATATCCTCATCGTTGATTTTGGCAAACGAGGTATAGGGCATCGCCGGGTAGAGATGGTGCCCGTCTTTGGCAACCCCTTCCCGCAGGGCCCGGGCAAACTCCTCATAGCTGTAATCGCCGATGCCGGTCTCCTTGTCCGGGGTAATATTGGTGGAGTAGATATCGCCGACGGGCGTGGTCATCGTCAGGCCGCCGGCAAACGGCTTGCCGCCCGGTCCGGTATGGCAGGCGACGCAGTCGCCGGCCGCCACCAGCGCTTTCGCGCTGTTAACATCAAAATCGTCTGCGGATTTCGCCTGCGCGGAGGCGGCCAGCAGGGCCAGCGGCAGCAGGGAAAACAATCCGATCCGTTGCGTAGTCATAAGATTCCTTCCTTCTGTCAGGCCTGGACCAGCGGGCCCGGATGGGCTAAATACTGGTGGCGGATAGCGTTGGCGGCGAACAGCGCCGTGGCGCAGACGATGCCGGTCGGGTTGTAGGCAAGGTTTTGCGGGAAGCAGCAGGCGCCGAGCACGAAGACGTTCGGCACATCCCAGCACTGCAGGTACTTATTGACCACGCTATTGTGCGGGCTGTCGCCCATCACCGCGCCGCCCGTGGTGTGGGTGGACTGGTAGGGGCGCACATCGTAGTGCGCATCCATTCCCATAAAGCCCATTTCGTAGTGCGGGGGGTTGATCTGGCGCGCGATCTCCTCCGCTTTGGTGCCGATGAAGTTAGTCATCTTCAGCTCGTTCGGCTGCCAGTCGAAGGTCATGCGCAGCAGCGGCTGGCCGTGCAGATCTTTGTAGGTCGGATCGAGATCGAGATAGCACTGCTTATAGGGCATAACGGAACCCGACGACCCGATGTTCATGGTGTGCAGATAGCTCTTCTTGATCGCCTGCTTCCAGCCGCTGCCCCACTTCGGCGCGTCTTTCGGCGTCGACATCTGCTGAATCGGGCGCCCGCCAGTGATGGTGGCCGAGATTGTGGCGCCGCCGACGAAGCCGAGCCCCGAGTGGTCGAAGTTTTCGGCGTTAAATTCGTCGATAAAAATGCCGGAGGTGCCGGTGGCGGCGAACGGATTGAAGTTGTGATCCTCATTGAAAAACAGCTTAACGCCGCCGTTCATCTGATAGGCATAGTTGCGGCCTACCACGCCCTCGCCGGTCTGCGGATCGTAGGGCTTGCCGATTTTTGACAGCAGCAGCAGGCGCACGTTGTGCAGCTGGAAGGCGCTGAGCACCACGAGGTCGGCGGGCTGCTCCACTTCCTGGCCGTTACCGTCGATATAGGTCACGCCGGTGGCTTTCTTACCGCTGGCGTCCATATTGACCCGCAGGACGTGCGAATGCGGACGCACTTCAATATTCTTATGGCGGGCGAGGGCCGGCAGCACGCAGGACTGCGGCGAGGCTTTCGAATCGTTAAAGCAGCCGTAGCGCTCGCAGAAGCCGCAGTAGTTGCAGACGCCGAGCTGCACGCCGTAAGGGTTAGTCCAGGGCTCGCTGCAGTTGGCCGCCGGGATCGGGAAGGGGTGATAGCCCAGCTCCTTGGTCGCTTTACTGAACAGCAGCCCGGAGTACTGGGTTTTAAGCGGCTTTGTTGGATAGGGATTCTGGCGCGGCGCCTCAAAGGGGTTGCCTCCCTCAATGATCTCACCCTTGACGTTGCCCGCCTGGCCCGAAGTGCCGCAGATCTTCTCGAACTTATCGAAGAACGGCTCCATCTCCTCATAGCTGAAGGGGTAGTCCTGGACCGTCATGTCGGCGGGGATAAAATCGGCGCCGTACTTCTCCACGACCGTACTGCGCATCTTCAGATCCGCCTCCAGCGGACGCCACAGCATCCCGTTCCAGTGCACGCCGGCGCCGCCGACGCCGTTGCCCGGCAGGAAAGAACCGAAGCGGCGATAGGGCAGCGCGGTCTGCGAGACCGTGTGGCGAACCGTTACCGTCTCTTTTGACGCGTCCTGAAATAGCTTAAGACGGATGCCGTAGGTCAGTTCGTCCATGATGCGCGGATAGGCAAAATCGGGCCAGGTGTCGCGCATCTCGCCGCGCTCGAGGGCGACGATATTCAGTCCGCTGTCCGCCAGCTCCATCGCCATAAGCGATCCCGTCCAGCCGAAGCCGACAATCACCACATCAACAGGTGTTTTTTTAATCGCCATTTTCACACGCTCCTTTTGCCGGAAATACTGACCGGGCCCAGCGGATACGGCTTGCCGGGGTTGTCCATAACTTGCTGATAGTCGGCGCGGGCGCCGGGAAAGCCAATCAGCTTCCACGAGGCCAGCGTCTGGTTGCCGCCGTGCAGCGGATCGGCAAAGTAGCCCTCTTTGGCGTTTTCCAGCATCTGGGTGAAGAAAAGCTTGCCGTCTACGCTATCAAAGGTCAGCTTGCCGCCCTCCAGCTGGTGAAGGAGGTCATCCTGCTGCGCGGCGCTGAGTTCGGCAAAGGCTTTGTTCTGCTGCTTGCGGCAGTGGGCGTTCACGGCGGCGATACCGCGCCGCCAGGTATCGCGCGGCACCAGGCTGGACTGGTAGCCCAGCTCGGGCTCGGCGCTGGCGAAGGGTCCCTGCATATACCACAGGTGGCCATGGCCGTAGGGCAGCTCCATCTGTTTATCAATAAACACCGGCACACCCTCGCTGACGCCGCCGGGGCCGTATTCATCCTCCGGGATCAGCCGTCCGATGGCGGCAAGCACGAACTGCCACTCCTCCTGATTAAAAAAGGTCGGGACGTAATCGGCGCTGACGCCTTCACTCTTTGTCTTTGCGGCCTGTGCTACAAGCGGGTTTAGCGAACCGCCGACGGCGGCAATGGGGATGAGTGAAAGGGTTTGTTTTAAGAAACGGCGCCTGGGGGAGCAGTATTCTGCATCTCTTTTTTCATGGGACTTTCCTGTCATTGCTTCAAGTGTCATTGCTTCAAGTGTCAGTATTTGTTATCGACGATTAACTTATCCTGAATTGTCAATATTTGTTACCGACTGTTAACTTAGTCTGCTTACTATTAATTTCCATACTAATAGTGTGATCGCGATCACGCATCGCCGATATCGGGCAAAGCCTATCGCCGATTTTACATATTGATAACCGGACTTAGGAATACGACACCGCCTGGGCGGGTTCCAGCGCGGTATTTAGCCTACGTAAAATGAGCTGTTTACAAATATTTTAAAATCTTTGGGTTAAGTATAAAAAGAAATTAACGCAATAATGTGCAGCACAGCGGTACAGATAATCCTAGATATGACGGCGCTTTTAGCAGGTGCAGGAAAAATGACTGATGCTCTTTAAGAGGATTCAGGCGCTTCTGTACGCTCTGAAATTGCTGTTGGTTAACACCTTCATAACATTGTGGGTATGGTCCTCTACAATTCATTTTGCTATTCTCCAGAAAATTCTTAGCCTGTAAGGAAAAGTCCTAAGGTAGCGTAAGGCATAATTTTGAGGAGGCTTATCGCGATTTTTATCGCGGTCATAAACAATATCTCAACGGAATGAAAGTGTATTTACGTTGTTATCACTAACTCTACGATGAAATAACTAATCCCAGCCGGAGAAGAGAATGCCAGGATGGACTCTGTAAAATTGACAATAATCCGCTGGACGGCGCTGTCGCTATTATTAGGCTGCGTATTTATGGTGCAGGCGTCAATAAACAGACCGCTGCCGGGCGCCGCCAGTATTCCGGCAATAACGCTTAAGGAAAGTATCCTTTTTGCTTTCGATCGCGACCCTTCCGTAGGTCGTCAGGCGGCGCAGTTGGGTATCGGTCAGGCGCAAATAGACGAAGCAAAAAGCGCGTGGATGCCGCAGATCTCCCTCAACGGCAGTACCGGCCACAGCCGCACCACTGATTCCAGCGGTTCGTTGAATAACTCTGCGGCCTGGGGCCTGAGCCTGACCCAACTGGTGTATGATTTCGGTAAAACCAGCAGCGCCATTGATCAGTCAAAAGCCCAGCGCGATAGCTACCGCTATAAGCTGATGTCTACCCTTAGCGAAGTGGCGGAGAAAACCGCCCTCAGCTATGTGGAGGTCCAGCGTTATACGGCGCTGGTCGAGGCGGCGCAGGACAATATCAGCGCGCTGCAGAATGTGCAGCAGATGGCCAAACTGCGCGCCGACGCCGGGCTTAGCTCAACCTCTGATGAGCTCCAGACCCAGACGCGCGTCGCGGGTATGCGCGCCACGCTTGAACAGTACCGCGCCGCGCTGGGCAGCGCCCGCGCCCGGCTTGCCGTGCTGACCGGCATTGACGCCGCGCGGCTCTCGCCGCTTCCTGCTTCTCTTATGGTTTCCGGCGACTCGCTGGATAACATTGATTACTCACTTATCCCGTCAGTGCTGGCGGCGGAAAGCATGGCGACCTCCGCCGATTATGCCGTCCAGCGCTCGAAGTCGCAGCACTGGCCCACCCTCAGCCTCAAGGGCGGACGTACCCGCTATCAGTCCGATAATCGCTCCTACTGGGACGATCAAATTCAGCTCAATATCGATGCGCCGCTCTATCAGGGCGGCGCCGTTTCCGCCCGCGTACAGCAGGCGGAGGGCGCGCGGGCAATGGCGGCTAATGAAGTCGATCAGGCGCGTTTTGACGTGTTGCAGAAAGCCTCCGTGGCGATGGCCGACTGGTCAGGCGCGCGCGGCAGACTGGACGCCGGCAATATGCAGCTGCAGAACGCCCTGCGGGCCCGCGAGGTTTATAAAAACGAATATACCCTGAGCAAGCGCAGTATTAACGATTTGCTCAGCGTTGAACAGGATGTCTGGCAGGCGATGTCATCGCGAATTATCGCCGAGTTCGACAGCTGGAGCGCGGCAATTAATTACGAAACGGCAGTGGATAATTTACTGCCCGCCGTCGGCGTTGAAAAAAATGCCGGCGCAAGATTACCCGACCTCGGTTAACAAAACGTGCGGCGACCGCGGTCGCTAAAATAAATCAGAAATGGCGGGAGCTTTCCCGGAGATAACGCGTCTCTGGCGGAAGTCGGTATGGAAATGCTCCCCGGCAAGGAGAGTTATATGAGTAACGTAAGAGTTGTTGAAGTCATTATTCGTAAAACGGCAGAAAAAACCGCGCTGCGCGGTGAGGGAAATATTTCTGTAGCGGTTTCTGCGCCCAGCGTTATTGAGATCCAGGGGTCTGCCCAGGATGTCGAACGCTATGTTCGTCAGGGTAAAGATCTCCTTATCTATATGAAAGACGGCAGCGTGATCCGCTGCAGCCATTATTTTGCCGAAGACCCTGAAGATAAGCTGCATTCAGAGCTGGTATTTAACGATCAACAACACTTAACACATATAACATTTGCTGAAACGGGCGACACCGCCGCGCTCGCCTCCGCCGAACTGACGCCGCAGGCCACGCCGATTGCCAGCATTCAGCCTTTTCTTGAGCAGGGCAACTCGCTGGACGATGCGCCGTGGGGCTGGATCGCCGGCGCCGCGCTCGGCGGCGGCGCCATCGGCGCGCTGCTGGCCCACGATGGCGGCGGCGGACATAAAACCCGCACCGAAGTGATCGACAACACCCGCGACGTTGAGAGCGCCAGGCCAACCTTCATGGTCAGCGACAATCAGGGCGATAAGCAGGGCGTACTGGCCGCGAAAGAGGTGACTGACGATAAAACGCCCACCTTCAGCGGCACGGGCCAGCCGGGCGCGACTATCCAGATCAAAGACAGTAGCGGCACTACGGTTGCCAGCGCCCAGGTCGATAAAGACGGCAAATGGTCGGTTACGCTCTCCCCGCAAAATGACGGGGAGTACACCTGGTCAGTGGTGCAGATTGACGGTACAAAAGTCACGCCTGCGGGCGATATTACGCTGACTATCTCATCTGCAACGGCTGCGATCGCCCTGGATACCACCGGCGGGGACAATATCATCAATGCCGATGAGCAGGGCAAAGGCTTTACCATTTCGGGTACCAGCAGCCATCTCCCGGAAGGCACCGCGCTGACCGTTACGCTGAACGGCAAAACCTATGCGGCGAAAGTGGGCGCGGACGGCAAGTGGAACGTCGCTATCTCCGCAGCCGATGCGAAAGCGCTCGGCGACGGCGCCTGGACGATTTCGGTGAGCGGAAAAGACGCTACCGGTAATACGGTTACCGGCAGCCAGGTGCTGCAGGTGGATACCCATGCGCCGATCGTCTCCGTCGATCCGGTGACCAAAGATAACATTGTCAACGCCGCCGAGCACGGCGCCGATCTGATCGTTACGGGTAAAACGACGGCAGAACCGGGTCAGAAGGTTACCGTCACCCTCAATGGTAAAAACTATACCGCTACCGTCGGCACCGACGGCAACTGGTCGGTGACCGTTGGCGCGGCCGACGTGAAGAACCTGGCGGACGGTAACCAAAACATTAGCGTCAGCATCAGCGATAAGGCCGGTAACGCGGGCTCGGCGAAAGCGGACTTTACCGTCGATACCGCCGTTCCCGCGGTGACCGTGGATAAAGTCACCGGCGACGACATCATTAACGGCAGCGAGCGCGGCCAGGTCCTGATCGTGACCGGCGAAGCGAAAAATGCCGGTGCCGGCGATGTGGTGACGCTGACCCTCAACGGTAAAAACTACACCGCCGTTGTCGATGCCCAGGGCAAATGGAGCGTGGGCATTGCCAAAGAGGACATGGCTGCGCTGGATGACGGCGCGCATACCGTTACGGTTAGCGTGACGGATAAAGCGGGCAATACCGGCAGCGTCAATCATGAGATCGCCGTTGACGCCACGCCGCCCGGCCTCACCATTGATAAGATTGCCGAAGACGGCGTGATTAACAGCGCGGAGAAAGGGCAGGATCTGACCATCAGCGGAACCGCGGTCGGGCTTGAAAAAGATGCCATCGTCACGGTTACGCTGAACGGCAAAACCTACCAGGCGAAAGTCGACGAAAACGGTAGTTGGAGCACCACGGTGCCGGCGGACGACGTTCAGGCGTTAGGGGATAAAGAGTACCTGGTAACCGCAACCGCCGCCGATCCGGCAGGCAATATCGGCAGCGCCTCCCATAGTGTTAACGTTGATACCGTGTCGCCGACGGTCCTTATCGATCGCATTGCCGGTGATGATGTGATTAACGCCGCTGAAGCTGAAGTCGGGCAGGAGATCCGCGGGCGCGTCATCAATGCGGAAGCGGGCGATCGCGTGATCGTTGTCCTCGGTGATAAAGAGTACGCGACAACGGTTCAGCCGGATCTGAGCTGGAGCGTGAACGTTCCGGCCGGGGATCTGACGGCGTTAGGCAACGGCCCGCTCACCGTTACCGCAACCGTCACTGACAGTTACGGCAACCGCGGCGGCGATGAGCGTCATTTCGCCATCGACGCCAATATTCCGGGCCTGCGCATCAATACCATCGCCGGCGATGATGTCATTAACAGCCTCGAACACGGTCAGGACCTTATCGTTACCGGCACCAGCAGCGGCCTGAAGGCGGGCGCTTCCGTCACCGTGAGCATTAACGGCAAAGATTACGCGGCGACGGTACTGGCCGACGGCAGCTGGAGCGCGGCGATATCCAGAGAGGATGTCGGGGAGCTGGCCGCAGGCGTCGTGAACGTCAGCGCGTCCGGCACCAGCGAAGCAGGCAACCCGGTTCATACCGATCGCCCCGTTACCGTCAATCTGGCAGACGTTGCCATCACCATCGACAGCGTGACCGATGACAATGTGCTCAACGCGGTGGAAAAGGGCCAGTCTCTGCTCCTCTCCGGCTCGACGGCTAACGTCGAAGCGGGCCAGGAGGTGACGGTTGTGCTCGGCGGTAAAACCTATACCGCAACCGTTGACGCCGACGGCAGCTGGCACCTGACGGTACCGGAGGTCGACGTGGCCGCGCTGAAAGACGGCAGCGTGAACGTACAGGCAAGCGTTGAAAACGGCGTCGGCAACGGCGCCTCTGCAGGCTGCGACTTCCGCGTTGATACCGTGGCGCCTACGCTGACGATTGACCCGGTCAGCGGCGATAATATGCTCAACGCCGCAGAGGCGTCTCAACCCCTTATCATCAGCGGCACCAGCTCGGCGGAGGCCGGGCAGGTGGTGAATGTGACCTTCAACGGCCGCGATTACACCGCCACCGTCGGCAGCGACGGCCGCTGGTCGCTGGAAGTTCCGGCGTCAGGCCTTGCCGGTATGGACAACGGCCCGGCGCAGGTCGCGGCGTCCGTGTCTGACCGCGCGGGTAACCCGACAAGCGCCGGCAGCTCTGTGCTGGTGGATACCGCCGTGCCGCAGATAACCATTAATACCATCGCCGGTGACGATATCATCAACAGCGCTGAACACAATCAGGCGCTGCTTATCGCGGGTAAAGCCAGCGGCGCGGAAGCGGGCGATGCGGTGAAAATCACCCTCAACGGTCGCGAATACCTCACCGTGCTGGACGCAAACGGCAACTGGAGCGTCGGCGTTCCGGCGGCAGATGTGAAGGCGCTGGCCGAACAGCCGCATACCGTTACGGTGACGGTAACCGATAAAGCGGGTAACGCAAACAGCCTCAGCCACGATGTGACCGTCAATCTGGCGCAGCCGACGCTGACTATTAATACTGTCTCCGGCGATGACGTTATCAACAGCGCTGAGAAGGGCGAAAACCTGATCGTCAGCGGGACCGCCAGCGGCGTGAAGGCGGGGACCGACGTCAGCATCACGCTGAACGGTAACACCTACCACGCGACCGTCGGGGATAACGGCACCTGGAGCACCGCCGTTCCGGCAAATGATGTAAAAGCGCTGGGCGAAGCGCGCTATGACATTCGCGCTTCCGTCACCGACGGCGCCGGTAACAGCGGCAGCGCCTCTCATCCGGTGATTGTGGATGCTACGCTTCCTGCGGTAACGATTGAGCGCATTTCCGGCGACGATGTTGTCAACGCCGCGGAGGTCGCTGCTGGCCTGAATATCGGCGGCCGCGTCATCAATGCCCAGCCGGGCAACACCGTAACCGTCACTATTGCGGGCAGGGAGTACAAGGCGACGGTAGAGTCCGACCTGAGCTGGACGATCAACGTGCCGGCAGGGGATCTGAAGGCGCTGGGCAACGGTCCGCTGACCGCGATTGCCACCGTCACCAACGGTCACGGTAACACCGGCGGCGGCGAGCGCGACTTCAGCATTAACGCGAATATGCCGGGCCTGCGCATCAATACCGTGGCCGGCGACGATGTCATCAACTGCATCGAGCACGGCCAGGATCTGATCGTCAGCGGCAGCAGCAGCGGCCTGAAGGCGGGCGCTGCGGTGACCGTTACCCTCAACGGCAAAGACTACGCGGCGACGGTGCTGGCAGACGGCACCTGGCGTGCGGCGGTGCCGAAGGAGGACGTCGGGGAGCTGGCGGCGGGCGCGGTAAAGGTCACCGCCTCCGGCACCAGCGAGGCGGGTAATCCGATAAGCGTCGATCGTATCGTGCGGGTTGACCTGTCAGAGGTGGCCATCAGCATCGACACTATCACCGAGGATAACGTCCTCAACGCGGCGGAGAAAGGCCAGGATCTGGCGCTCTCCGGTACGACCTCCGGCGTTGAGTCGGGTCAGGAGGTCACCATTGCCTTCGGCGACAAGATTTACACCGCGGTTGTTAATAACGGCAGCTGGTCCTGCACCGTGCCGTCCGCCGATCTGGCGGGCCAGCGCGACGGCAGCGCCAGCCTGCAGGTCAGCGTCAGCAATGTAAACGGCAACAGCGCCTCGGCGAGCCACGACTATCTCGTGGATACTACTGCCCCGGCGGTCACCATTGACGTTATCAGCGGCGACAACATGCTGAACGCGCAAGAAGCGGGCCAGCCGCTGACCCTCAGCGGCACCAGCACGGCGGAGGTGGGCCAGCAGGTGAACGTCACCTTTAACGGTCACGACTATACCGCGACGGTGGGTAGCGACGGCCGCTGGACGCTGGACGTTCCGGCGGCAGATATGGCCGGCATTCAGGATGGTCCGGCGCGGATAACCGCAGAGGTTACCGATCGGGCGGGCAATCCGGCCCGCGCCGATACCTCTGTTACGGTGGATATCACCGTTCCGCAGATCACCATTGATACGGTCTCCGGCGACGACATCATTAACAGCGCAGAGCACAATCAGGCGCTGCTTATCACCGGTAAAGCCGTCGGGGCGGCGGCGGGCGATAGGGTCACCGTGACCCTCAACGGCCATGATTACCTGACCGTGCTGGACGCCAGCGGCAACTGGAGCATTGGCGTCCCGGCGGCCGACGTGAAGGCGCTGGGCGAACAGACTCACGATATTATCGTGACGGTGACTGATAGAGCGGGCAACAGCAGCGAAGGCAAGCACGACATCGCGGTCAATCTGGCGCAGCCTGAACTGACTATTAACACCATTGCCGGTGACGACATCATTAACAGTACCGAGAAGGGCCAGGATCTGATCCTCAGCGGTACGGCGACCGGCGTGAAGCCGGGTACCGAGGTCAGCGTGACGCTGAACGGTAAAACCTACCACGCCACGGTTGAGGCAAACGGTAGCTGGCACGCCACCGTCCCGGCGGCGGACGTCGGCGCGCTCGGAGAAGCGCGCTATGAAGTGGTCGCCAGCGTTACCGATGCCGCTGGCAACAGCGGTAATACAATCCATACCGCTATCGTCGACTCCCGGGCTCCGGCGGTGGTGATTGACCGCATCGCCGGCGATGATGTTATCAACGCGGCAGAAGCGGCGGCGGGTCAGAACATCAGCGGCCGGGTCATTAACGCCGAGGTGGGCAATACCGTTACCGTCACCATTGCCGGTAAAGAGTACATCACCACGGTTCAGCCGGGTCTGAGCTGGTCGATTAACGTGCCGGCAGGGGATCTGAAAGCGCTGGGCAACGGTCCGCTGACCGTCACCGCCACCGTAACCAACGGCCATCAGAACAGCGGCAGCGGCGAGCGCGACTTTACGATCAGCGCCGGGATGCCGGGCGTGCGTATTGATACTATCGCCGGTGACGATGTCATTAACCGCATTGAGCACGGTCAGGATCTGATCGTCACCGGCAGCAGCGACGGCCTGAAGGCGGGCGCTGCGGTGACCGTCACCCTCAACGGTAAAGACTATGCGGCAACGGTGCTGGCAGACGGTACCTGGCGCGCGGCGGTGCCCAAAGCCGACGTCGGCGAACTGGCGGCGGGCGCGGTGAAGGTGACCGTGTCCGGCATCAGCGAAGCGGGCAACCCGGTTCAGGTCGATCGTATTGCGCGGGTGGATCTGGCAGAAGTGGCCATCAGCATTGACAACGTCACCCAGGATAACGTCCTCAACGCGGCGGAGCGTGGCGAGAACCTGATCCTGTCCGGCAGCACCGCCGGCGTGGAGTCGGGTCAGAAGGTCACCATTGCCTTCGGCGACAAGATTTACACCGCAGTTGTTAATAACGGCAGCTGGTCCTGCACCGTTCCGTCCGCCGATCTGGCGGGCCAGCGCGACGGCAGCGCCAGCCTGCAGGTCAGCGTCAGCAACGCCAACGGCAACGGCGCCTCGGCGGGCCACGACTACCGCGTCGATACCCTTCCGCCGGCCATCAGCATCGACGTTATCAGCGGCGACAATATGCTGAACGCCGCAGAAGCGGGCCAGCCGCTGACCATTAGCGGCACCAGCACGGCGGAGGCGGGCCAGAAGGTGATCGTCACCTTTAACGGCCGCGACTATCCCGCGACGGTGGGTAGCGACGGCACCTGGTCGCTGGAGGTGCCGGCGGCAGATATGGCGGGTATTGCCAATGCGCCGGCGCAGATTGTAGCGACCGTTTCCGACCGGGCGGGCAACCCGTCCTCTGCCGGAACGTCTATCGTGGTCGATACCGTCGTGCCGGAGGTGACCATTAATACGGTTGCCGGCGACGACATCATTAACAGCGCCGAGCATAGCGAAGCAATGCTGATTACCGGCTCCGCCACCGGCGCAGAGGCGGGTGACAAGGTGACCGTGACCCTCAACGGTCACAGCTACATCACCGTCCTCGATGCCAACGGCAGCTGGAGCATCGGCGTTCCGGCGGCCGACGTGAAGGCGCTGGGCGAACAGACTCACGATATTATCGTGACCGTAACCGATAAAGCGGGCAACAGCAGCGAAGGCAAGCACAATGTGACCGTTAATCTGGCGCAGCCTGAGCTGACCATTAATACCGTTGCCGGTGACGACATCATTAACAGCGTCGAGAAGGGTCAGGATCTGATCCTCAGCGGTACGGCGACCGGCGTGAAGCCGGGTACCGAGGTCAGCGTGACGCTGAACGGTAAAACCTACCACGCCACGGTTGAGGACAGCGGCGTATGGCACGCCACCGTCCCGGCGGCGGATGTTGGCGCGCTGGGCGAAGCGCGCTATGACGTGACTGCCAGCGTCACCGACGGCGCCGGTAACAGCGGCAGCACCGCTCATCCGGTGATCGTTGACGCCACGCTGCCTGCGGTCATCGTTGACCGTATTGCCGGCGATGACGTTATTAACAACGCCGAAGCGGCGGCGGGCCAGAATATCAGCGGCCGTGTCGTCAATGCGCAGGCGGGTAACACCGTGACCGTGACTATTGCCGGAAAAGAGTATACCGCTATTGTGCAGCCGGATCTGAGCTGGACCGTCAGTGTCTCCACCGGCGATCTCAACGCGCTGGGCAACGGTCCGCTGACCGTCACCGCCAGCGTCACTAACGACCGCGGCAATACCGGCGGCGGCGAGCGCGACTTTACCATCAGCACTAATATGCCGGGCCTGCGTATCGATACCGTGGCCGGCGACGATGTCATTAACCGTATTGAGCACGGCCAGGATCTGATCGTCACCGGCACCAGCAGCGGTCTGCAGGCGGGTTCTGCGGTGACCGTCACCCTCAACGGCAACGATTACGCGGCGACGGTACTGGCAGACGGCACCTGGCGCGCGGCGGTGCCTAAGGCCGACGTTGGCGAGCTGGCGGCGGGCGCGGTGAAAGTTACCGCCTCCGGCACCAGCGAGGCGGGCGATGCGGTTCAGGTCGATCGTATTGCGCAGGTCGATCTGTCAGAAGTGGCGATCAGCATCGATAACGTCACGGACGATAACGTCCTCAACGCGGCAGAGCGTGGCGAGAACCTGATCCTGTCCGGCAGCACCGCCGGCGTGGAGTCCGGTCAGAAGGTCACCATTGCCTTCGGCGACAAGATTTACACCGCAGTTGTTAATAACGGCAGCTGGTCCTGCACCGTTCCGGCCGCCGATCTGGCGGGCCAGCGCGACGGCAGCGCCAGCCTGCAGGTGAGCGTCAGCAACGCCAACGGCAACAGCGCCTCGGCGAGCCACGACTACCGCGTGGATACCGCTGCTCCGGCGGTCACCATTGACGTTATCAGCGGCGACAACATGCTGAACGCGCAAGAAGCGGGCCAGCCGCTGACCCTCAGCGGCACCAGCACGGCGGAGGTGGGCCAGCAGGTGAACGTCACCTTTAACGGTCACGACTATACCGCGACGGTGGGTAGCGACGGCCGCTGGACGCTGGACGTTCCGGCGGCAGATATGGCCGGCATTCAGGATGGTCCGGCGCGGATAACCGCAGAGGTTACCGATCGGGCGGGCAACCCGGCCAGCGGCGATAGCACGATACTGGTAGATACCACTGTACCGGCAGTGACCATCAATAAGGTGGCCGGTGACGACATCATTAACAGCGCCGAGCACGGGCAGGCGCTGCTGGTGACCGGCTCCGCCACCGGCGCGCAGGCGGGCGACAAAGTGACCGTGACCCTCAACGGCCATGATTACGTCACCGTGCTGGATGCGAACGGCAGCTGGAGCATTGGCGTACCGGCCTCCGATGTCGGGGCGCTGGCGGGGACGGATTACACCATCACCGCCTCGGTGACCGATAGAGCGGGCAACAGCAGCGAAGGCCAGCGCGACATCGCGGTCAATCTGGCGCAGCCTGAGCTGACCATTGACACCATTGCCGGTGACGACATCATTAACAGTACCGAGAAAGGCCAGGATCTGATCCTCAGCGGTACGGCGACCGGCGTGAAGCCGGGCACTGACGTCAGCGTGACGCTGAACGGGCAAACCTACTCCGCGACCGTAGGGGCCGACGGAACCTGGCACGCGAGGGTCCCGGAGGGTGACGTCGCCGCGCTGGGCGAAGCGGGCTACACTGTCGTGGCTTCGGTCATCGACAGCGCGGGTAACGGCAGTAGCGCCGACCGCAGCGTGCTGGTCGACAGCGCCCTGCCGGGCGTTATCATCAATACCGTTGCCGGTGACGACATCATCAACACCGCCGAATCGAAAGCCGCGCTGGATATCAGCGGCCGCGTATTTAACGCCGCCGCGGGCGATACCGTCACCGTCACCGTTGGCAACAACACCTATAAGACGACGGTTGAACCGGGTCTGACCTGGAAAGTGACCGTGCCTGCGGCCGATCTGAACGGCCTGACCACCGGCAAGCTGGACGTGTCGGCTACCGTCACCAACGGCCACGGCAACACCGGCGCAGGCGCGCGCGACGTGGCGGTCAATCTCGACCAGCCGACGCTGAGCCTCGATCCGGTCACCGGCGATGACATCATCAACCTCAGCGAACACGGCCAGGATCTGATCCTCACCGGCACCAGCAGCGGCCTAATGCCGGGCGCGGCGGTAACGGTGACGGTGAACGGCGCCGATCACGAGGCGCGGGTGCTGGCAGACGGCACCTGGAGCGTCACCGTGCCGAAGGCGGAAGTGGAGGCGCTGACCGGCGACTCCGTCAGCGTTAAGGTTTCCGGCACCAGCGAGGCGGGGAATCCGGTCGAAATCGGGCGCGATATCACCCTCGATCTGAGCCCGATCTCCATCAGCGTGGATCCGGTGACGGACGATAACGTGCTGAACGCCGCCGAGAAAGGGGCGCCGGTTGAGATCTCCGGTAAGACCACCGGCGTGGAGGCCGGTCGGGAGGTCACCCTTACGCTCGGCGACAAGACCTATACGGCGGTCGTTCAGGCCGACGGCAGCTGGAAGACCAGCATTGATGCGGGCGATCTGAAGGACGGCGATGCCACCTTCAGCGTCAGCGTAGAAACCAGCAGCAATAACGAAGCGCACGCGTCGTGGACCTTCACCGTCGATACGACGGCGCCGACGCTGACCATCGATCCGATCGCTGCCGATAACATGCTGAACGCGGCAGAAGCGGGCCAGCCGCTGACCCTTAGCGGCACCAGCAGCTCCGAAGTCGGGCAGACGGTGAATGTGACCTTTAACGGCCACGATTACACCGCCACGGTTGGTACGAACGGCCGCTGGACGCTGCAGGTTCCGGCAGATGATATGAAGGGCATTGCCAACGGCGACGCGCCGGTTACCGCGACGGTCACCGACCGCGCGGGCAACCCGGCGAACGCGGGCGCGTCGGTGCTGGTGGATACCGCGGTGCCGGAGGTGACCATCAATAAGGTGGCCGTCGACGACATCATCAACGGCGCCGAGCACGGCCAGCCGCTGCTGGTGACCGGCTCTGCGACCAACGCGCAGGCGGGCGACAAGGTGACCGTGACCCTCAACGGCCACGATTACGTCACCGTGCTGGATGCGAACGGCGGCTGGAGCGTCGGCGTACCGGCCTCCGACGTTGCCGCGCTGGCTGACGCGGATTACACCATTACCGCCGCGGTGACCGATAAGGCGGGCAACAGCAATCACGCTGACCGTGATATTGCGGTCGATCTGGCGAAGCCGGTGCTGACCATCGATACCGTCGCCGGTGACGATGTGATCAACAGCGCGGAGAAAGGCGGGGCGCTGACCCTCAGCGGCACCGCGACGGGCGTGGCAACGGGCGCTGACGTCAGCGTGACGCTGAACGGCAATACGTACCACGCTACCGTTGAAGCGAACGGCACGTGGAGCCTGGCGGTTTCGGTCGCCGATGTGGCGGCGCTGGGTGAAGCCGGCTACCGGATCGTCGCCTCCGTCACGGGCAGCAGCGGAAATGAAGGCAGCGTCGGCCGCGACGTGCTGGTCGACAGCGCCCTGCCGGGCGTTATCATCAACGCTGTCGCCGGTGACGATGTCATTAATACCGCCGAATCGAAAGCCGATCTGGATATCAGCGGCCGCGTAATTAACGCCGCCGAGGGCGATATCGTGACCGTGAAAGTCGGCGCCAACACCTATACCACCACGGTCGAGCCGGGCCTGACCTGGAAAGTGACCGTGCCTGCGGCAGATATGGACGGCCTGACCACCGGCAAGCTCGACGTGGCGGCCACCGTCATCAACGGCCACGGCAACACCGGTGCAGGCGCGCGCGACGTGGCGGTCAATCTCGACCAGCCGACGCTGAGCCTCGATCCGGTCACCGGCGATGACATCATCAACCTCAGCGAACACGGCCAGGATCTGATCCTCACCGGCACCAGCAGCGGCCTAATGCCGGGCGCGGCGGTAACGGTGACGGTGAACGGCGCCGATCACGAGGCGCGGGTGCTGGCAGACGGCACCTGGAGCGTCACCGTGCCGAAGGCGGAAGTGGAGGCGCTGACCGGCGACTCCGTCAGCGTTAAGGTTTCCGGCACCAGCGAGGCGGGGAATCCGGTCGAAATCGGGCGCGATATCACCCTCGATCTGAGCCCGATCTCCATCAGCGTGGATCCGGTGACGGACGATAACGTGCTGAACGCCGCCGAGAAAGGGGCGCCAGTTGCGATCTCCGGTAAGACCACCGGCGTGGAGGCCGGTCGGGAGGTGACCCTTACGCTGGGCGACGAGACCTATACGGCGGTCGTTCAGGCCGACGGCAGCTGGAAGACTAACATTGATGCGGGCGATCTGAAGGACGGCGATGCCACCTTCAGCGTCAGCGTCGAAAACCAGAGCGGCAACGGCGCGGACGGTTCGCACACCTTCGCCGTCGATACGACGGCGCCGACGCTGACCATCGATCCGATCGCTGCCGATAATATGCTGAACGCGGCAGAAGCGGGCCAGCCGCTGACCCTTAGCGGTACCAGCAGTGCCGAAGCCGGGCAGACGGTGAACGTGACCTTTAACGGCCATGACTACACCGCCGAGGTTGGCGCGAACGGCCGCTGGACGCTGCAGGTTCCGGCAGATGATATGAAGGGCATTGCCAACGGCGACGCGCCGGTTACCGCGACGGTCACCGACCGCGCGGGCAACCCGGCGAACGCGGGCGCGTCGGTGCTGGTGGATACCGCGGTGCCGGAGGTGACCATCAATAAGGTGGCCGTCGACGACATCATCAACGGCGCCGAGCACGGCCAGCCGCTGCTGGTGACCGGCTCTGCGACCAACGCGCAGGCGGGCGACAAGGTGACCGTGACCCTCAACGGCCACGATTACGTCACCGTGCTGGACGCGAACGGCAACTGGAGCATCGGCGTTCCGGCCTCCGACGTCGCGGCGCTGACGGGCGCAGATTACACCCTTACCGCCGCGGTGACCGATAAGGCGGGCAACAGCAATCACGCCGATCGCGGCATCAGCGTCGATCTGACCAGGCCGGAGCTGACCATCGACACCGTTGCCGGTGACGATATCATCAACAGCATTGAGAAGGGCCAGGATCTGCATCTTACCGGCGCCGCGCCAGATCTGGCGGCGGGCAGCAGCGTCAGCGTGACGCTGAACGGTAAAACCTACCAGGGTGAGGTAGCTGCCGACGGTACCTGGAGTGCGACGGTGCCGGCGGCCGACGTCAGGGCGCTGGGCGAAGCGCGCTATGAGATTACCGTCTCTGCGCAGAGCGAGGCAGGGAACACCGGCAGCGCAGGCCATGAGGTGATTGTCGACACCCGGCTGCCGACGGTCATTATCGAGCGTATTGCCGGTGATGATGTGATTAACCGCGCCGAAGTTGATGCGGGCCAGACGATCAGCGGCCGCGTGGCGAATGCTGAAGCGGGCAATACCGTCACCGTGACCATCGCCGGTAAAGAGTACACCACGACGGTACAGTCGGATCTGAGCTGGAGCGTCAACGTACCGAACACCGATCTGGAGGCGCTGGGCAACGGCCCGCTGAGCGTTACCGCCACCGTAATGAACGGTCACGGTAATACCGGCAGCGGCGAGCGAAACTTCACTATCGACGCTAACCTGCCGGGTATGCGTATTGATATCGTGGCCGGCGATGATGTCATCAACGGCATTGAACACGCCCGGGATCTGATCGTGACCGGCAGCAGCGATGGCCTGAAGGCGGGCTCTGCGGTTAACGTCACTATCAACGGTAAGGACTACCCGGCAACGGTACTGGAGGACGGCACCTGGCGCGCGGCGGTACCGAAGGCCGACGTCGGTGAACTGGCCGAAGGCGCGGTGAAAGTCACCGTTTCCGGTACGAATGAGGCGGGCAATTCGATGCACGTCGACCGCATTGTGCGCGTCGATCTCTCCGAGGTCGCCATCAGCATTAATAGCGTCACGGAAGATAACGTGCTCAACGCCGCCGAGAAGGGGCAGGATCTGATCCTTTCCGGCTCGACCTCCGGAGTAGAAGAGGGGCGCGAAGTCACTATCTCCTTCGGCGATAAGATTTACACGGCGACCGTCGGCGCAGACCACAGCTGGAGCTACACGGTACCGGCGCCAGACCTGGCGGGCCAGCGCGACGGCAGCGCCAGCCTGCAGGTGAGCGTCACCAACGTGAACGGCAACGGCGCGTCGGCGGGCCACGATTACCGCGTGGATACCCTGGCCCCGGCGATTACCATTGACGCTATCAGCGGCGACAACATGCTGAACGCGGCAGAAGCGGGCCAGCCGCTGACCATTAGCGGCACCAGCAGTGCCGAAGCCGGGCAGAAGGTCACCGTGACCTTTAACGGCCGCGACTACCCCGCCGAGGTTGGCGCGAATGGCCGCTGGACGCTGGAGGTTCCGGCTGACGATATGAAGGGCATTGCCAACGGCGATGCGCAGGTCACTGCGACGGTCAGCGACCGGGCGGGCAACCCGACAAGTGCAGGCGCATCCGTGCTGGTTGATACCACCGTGCCGCAGATTACCTTCGATAACGTTGCCGTTGACGATGTGATCAACAGCGCCGAACACGGCCAGGCGGTGATGATCACCGGTAACGTCGCCGGCGCCGCGCCGGGCGACATTATTCAGATCGCGCTGAACGGCGTCACCTACAGCGCGACGGTGAAAGGCGACGGGAGCTGGAGCGTGGGCGTACCGGCAGGCGACGTCCGGGCGCTGGCCGAAACGGGCCACACCATCACGGCAACGATTACCGACAAAGCGGGCAACAGCAGCAGCAATACCCACAGCGTCACCGTTAACCTGGAGAAACCGGTACTGACCATTGATCCTATCTCCGGCGATGATGTTATCAACAGCACCGAGAAAGGTCAGGAGCTGCACCTCAGCGGCAAGGTCACCGGCGTGGCTGAAGGGGCTGACGTTACCGTCAATCTCAACGGCAAGAGCTACACGGGCAAAGTCGGCGCCGGCGGCATCTGGACCGCAACAATACCTGCTGCCGATGTCCAGGCGCTGGGCGAAGCACGCTATGAGGTGAGCGTTTCCGCGAGCAGCAACGCGGGCAACACCGGTGGCGAGAGCCGCACGGTGATGGTTGACTCCGCGCTGCCGGCGGTCATCGTCGATCGCATTGCCGGCGATGATGTGATTAATGCGGCGGAAATTGCCTCTGGCCAGAACATCAGCGGCCGGGTGATTAACGCGGAGGCGGGCAATACCGTCACCGTGACCATCGCGGGTAAAGCGTATACCGCGACGGTACAGTCGGATCTGAGCTGGACGGTTAACGTTTCTGCTGAGGATCTGCAGGCGCTGGGCAACGGGCCGATGAAGGTCACTGCCAGCGTAACTAATAACAATAACAACACCGGCGGCGGCGAGCGCGAGTTCACCATCGACGCTAACCTGCCGGGGATCCGCATCGATACCGTGGCCGGTGACGATGTGATTAACGGCATCGAGCACGGCCAGGCTCTTATCATTACCGGCAGCAGCGACGGCCTGAAGGCCGGCGCCGCGGTCACCGTGACCCTCAACGGTAAGGACTACGCGGCAACGGTACTGGCTGACGGTACCTGGAGCGCGGCGGTGCCGCAGGCGGACGTTGGCGAGCTGGCGGCAGGCGCGGTGAAAGTTACCGTTGCCGGTACCAATGAGGCGGGCAACCCGATGCACGTCGATCGCATTGTGAAGGTCGATCTCTCGGACGTCGCCATCAGCATCAATAGCGTGACGGCGGACAACGTGCTCAACGCGGCGGAAAAACGGCTACCGCTTGAGCTGACGGGCACCACTACCAACGTCGAAGCGGGCCAGACGGTAACTATCGCGTTTGGCGGCAAGATTTATACCACGACCGTTGGCGCAGACGGCGGCTGGACCTGCTCCGTACCGGCCGGTGACCTGACGGGCCTGCGCGACGGCAGCGCCAGCGTCCAGGTCAGCGTGGCGAACGTTCACGGCAACGGCGCCTCGGCGGGCCGCGGCTACGTGGTCGACACGCTGGCGCCGACGATAACGATTGATACCGTTGCCGGCGATAACACCATCAACGTGGCCGAAGCGGGCAAAGGCGTGGTGATTAGCGGTACCACTACGGCAGAGGCCGGTCAGGAGCTGACCGTCTCCTTTAACAATCACGACTACAAGGCGACGGTGGGCGCCGATGGCCGCTGGACGGTCACCGCGCCTGCGGGCGATCTTAAGGATCTGGCCAGCGGCGCTGACAGCATTACCGTTAGCGTCTCTGATAAGGCGGGCAACGCCGCAGCGGCCGACCGCGCCGTGACGGTAGATATCGACGTACCGAAAGTGACCATTAACACCATCGCCGGTGATGATGTGATCAACAGCACCGAGCACCAGCAGCCGCAGATTATTACCGGTTCGGCAACCGGTGCGGCGGCGGGTGATAAGGTGACCCTGACCATCGGCGGCCAGCAGTTCACGACGGTACTGGATGGCAACCTCAACTGGAGCATCGGCGTTCCGGCGAACGTCATTTCCGGGCTGCACGACGGTAAGAACATCCCGGTTACCGTCAGCGTGACCGACGCCGCGGGCAATACCGGGGCAAGCACGCATCCGATTGAAGTGAGCAGCGCCGTTGCCTCGCTGGACTTCCAGGCTATCTCCGGCGACAACATCCTTAATGCCACCGAGAAAGGCGAGCCGCTGGAGATTAACGGCACCAGCGCAAACCTGGCGGAAGGCACCACCGTCACCGTGACCTTCAATAACAGGACCTACACGGCAACAACCGCTGCGGACGGCAGCTGGTCGCTGACCGTCTCTCCTGCCGATCTGGCGACGCTCGGCGAGGCGAACTACGTTCTGACCGCGACGGCGGAAAACAGCATCGGCAACCGCGTTGACGCCCGGTCCAACCTGGTGGTTGATACCGCCTCGCCGTACGTCATCATCAACAGCATTGCCGGTGATGATGTCATCAATACCGCTGAAGCCGCCCAGTCGCAAACTATCGGCGGGCGGGTGGTTAATGCGGTGGCCGGCAACACCGTCACCGTCACCATTGCCGGTAAAGAGTATACGACCACGGTACAGCCGGATCTGACCTGGAGCGTGAGCGTGCCGTCTTCCGACTGGACCTCGCTCGGCGACGGCCGCCTGAACGTGACGGCAAGCGTCACCAATACCCAGGGCAATACCGGCGGCGGCGAGCGCGGCATCACCATTGATGCCCATCTGCCGGGTCTGCGTATTGATACGGTTGCCGGGGACGATGTGATTAACAGCCTCGAGCGCGGCCAGGATCTGGTCGTCACCGGCAGCAGCAGCGATCTGCAAGCGGGCTCTGTCGTTACCGTTACCCTTAATGGCAAAGACTACACGGCCACCGTGCTGGCAGACGGCACCTGGAGCGCCGTGGTACCGAAAGCCGACGTGGGCGTGCTCTCCGCGGGCGCGCTGAAGGTGACCGCTTCCGGCACCAGTGAAACGGGGAATACCGTGAGCGTTGATCACAACGTGAAGGTTGACCTGAGCAGCGTTGCTATCACTGTCGACAGCGTGACGGATGACAACGTGCTGAACGCGGCCGAGAAGAACGAGCCGCTGACGCTGACCGGGCGCACCGGTAACGTGGAGGCGGGGCAGACCGTTACCGTGGCCTTCGGCGGTAAAGTTTATACCGCGACGGTGGCCGCAGACGGGACCTGGCGCTGCGAGGTGCCGGCAGCGGATCTGGCCTCGCTGAAAGAAGGCACCGACAGCGTACAGGTCAGCGTCACTAACGCGGCGGGCAACGGCGCCTCGGCGGGCCACGACTATCGCGTCGATACCGTGGCACCGACCATTACCGTCGATAGCGTCACCGCGGATAACGTAATCAACAGCAATGAGGTGAAAACCGGCGTTACGATTTCGGGCACCGCCACGGCGGAAGCCGGACAGCGGGTGACCGTGACCTTCAACAATCACGACTATACCGCCCGCGTGGGCGCCGGCGGCCGCTGGTCGCTGGTGGTTCCCGGGGCGGATCTGAAGTCCCTCACCGACGGTACCGAGACCATTGTTGTTAAGGTTGCCGATAAGGCCGGTAACGAAGGACAGGCAGATAGCACCGTGGGCGTTGACGTCAGCGTGCCGAAAGTCACCATCAACACCATCGCCGGTGACGATATTATCAATATCGCCGAGCACCAGCAGTCGCAGATCGTCAGCGGTTCCGTCGCGTTTGCGGGCCCGGGCGCGAAGGTGACGGTTACCCTCAACGGCTACACCTATACCACGGCCGTGGATAACCAGGGCAACTGGAGCGTCGGCGTACCGGCCAACGTCATCGCCGCGCTGCACGACGGCACGACGACGGTGGCGGTCAGCGTTACCGATGCCGCGGGCAATACCGGCAGCGCAACCCGTCCGCTGGAGGTTAACAGCGGCCTGCCGTCGCTGGACTTCAACGCTATTGCCGAAGATAACGTGCTTAACGCCGTTGAGAAAGGCCAGGATCTGGTCATCAGCGGCACCAGCGCCAACCTCAAGGAGGGCACTGAAGTCACCGTCAACTTTAACGGCAAGGACTACACTGCCCATACGCTGGCGGACGGCAGCTGGACTCTCACCGTGGGCGCGGCGGATCTCGCCGCGCTGGGAGAGGCCACATACACCCTCAGGGCGACCGCCGCCAGCAGCATCGGCAACAGCGTCAGCACTAACGACTACCTGCAGGTCGATACGGCGTCACCGTACGTCATCATCGACAGGATCGCCGGTGATGACGTGGTTAACGTTGCCGAAGCGGCGATGGATCAGGTTATTACCGGTCGCGTGGTTAACGCGGCGGCGGACGATATCGTCACCGTTACCATTGGCGCCGTCGAGTACACGGCCGTCGTACAACCGGATCTGAGCTGGACCATTTTCGTTCCTTCTTCCGATATTACGGCGCTGGGCAACGGCGACCTGACGGCGACGGCGACCGTGATTAACGGCCACGGCAACGTCGGCGGCGGCGAGCGCGACTTTACTATCGACGCCAACCTGCCGGGCCTGCGTATCGATCCGGTGACCGGTGACGATGTGATTAACCGCATCGAGCGCGGTGAGGATCTGGTTGTCACCGGCAGCAGCAGCGGTATGCAGCCGGGCGCGCCGATTACGGTGACCCTCAACGGCCGGGACTACACGGCAACGGTACTGGCAGACGGTACCTGGAGCGCAACGATTCAGGCGGCCGACGTCGGAATGCTGGGCGCCGGAACGGTGAACGTCACCGCCAGCGGCACCAGCGACATCGGTAATACGGTGACGATTGACCACCCCGTGCGGGTGGATCTGTCGGGCGTCGCCATCTCCGTCAATAGCGTCACGTCCGACAACGTGCTGAACGCGGCGGAGAAAGCACAGGATCTGGTTCTGTCCGGCACCACGGCGAACGTGGAAGCGGGTCAGAAGGTGACGATTGCCTTCGGCGGTAAGGTTTACACCACTACCGTGGCGGAAAATGGGACGTGGAGCTACACCGTTGCGGCCAAAGATCTGGTTGGTCTCAGGGAGGGCAGCGCCAGCGTACAGGTCAGCGTGGCGAACGTTGCCGGTAACGGCACGTCGTCAACCCGCGGCTATACCGTGGATACGATTGCGCCAAACGTGAGCGTAAACCCGGTTACCGCCGACAACGTGATTAACAGCGCGGAGGCGAAGAGCGGGGTTATGCTCTCCGGCACCACCACGGCAGAAGCCGGACAGAGCATCACTATCACCCTGAACGGCCACACCTACACCACCCTCGCCGGGGCTAACGGCAGCTGGAAAGTGGGCGTACCGGGCGCGGACCTCGCCGGCATTGCCGACGGCAGTCACGATGTAACGGTGAAGGTCGCCGATAAGGCGGGCAACCTGACCGAAGTTACCCATCAGGTGACGGTAGACGTTACGGCGCCGGTGGTGACGATCAACACCATTGCCGGTGACAACGTCATCAACACCGCTGAACACCAGCAGGCGCAGGTGATCGGCGGTACGGCAAGCGGCGCGGCGGCCGGTGACAAGGTGACGGTCAATATCGACGGCCACAACTACGTGACCGTGGTTGACGCCAACGGTAACTGGAGCGTCGGCGTCCCGGCTGACGTTATCGCGTCGCTGAATGACGGCTCCCGCATCGTGAATGTGACCGTCACCGACGCGGCGGGCAACGTGGGCAGCGGCAAGCAGGAGGTGGTAGTCAGCAGCGGCAAGCCGTCGCTGGAATTCAACACTATTGCCGAAGATAACGTGCTCAACGCCGTTGAGAAGGGCCAGGATCTGGTCATCAGCGGCAAGAGCGCCAATCTGGATGCGGGCACGACCGTTACCGTGACGCTCAACCATCAGGATTACACCGCAATAACTGATGCCGACGGCAACTGGACGCTGACCGTGAGCGCCGCCGACCTGGCCGCGCTTGGCGAGGCGAACTACACCGTCAGCGCCAGGGCCTCTAACGGGATCGGCAATAGCGTCGAGGAGAAAGCGAACCTGCAGGTGGATACCTCGCTGCCTTACGTGGTTATTAACGCCATCGCCGGCGACGATGTTATCAACGCCGCCGAATCCCTGTCCGGCCAGAACATCACCGGCCGGGTGGTTAACGCCGCCGCGGGCGATACGGTGACGGTCAATATTGCCGGCAAGGAGTACAGCGCGCTGGTGCAGCCGGATCTGAGCTGGATGGTTCACGTTCCGTCGACGGATCTGCAGGAACTGGGCAACGGGCGTCTCAACGTTACGGCCTCCGTGACCAATGGCCACGGCAACACCGGCGGCGGCGATCGCGACTTTGCGATTGACGCCAATATGCCGGGGCTGCGTATCGACACCGTGGCGGGCGATGACATCATCAACAGCATCGAGCACGGTCAGGCGCTGGTGATTACCGGCAGCAGCGACGGCCTTAAGGCTGAGACTGCGGTGACCGTCACCCTCAACGGTAAAGACTATGCGGCCACCGTGCTGGCGGACGGCTCCTGGAGCGCGGCGGTAGCGAAAGAGGACGTTGAGGCGCTGCAGTCCGGCGCGGTGAAAGTCACCGTGAAGGGCACCAGCGAAGCGGGCAACGAGGTGCACATTGACCACAACGTGATTGTCGATCTGACGGGCGTTGCCATCAGCATCAACCCGGTCACCGCCGACAACGTGATTAACGCGGCGGAGAAAGGTGAGGATCTGATCCTCTCCGGCAGCACCGGTAATGTCGAAACGGGCCGTGAGGTCACCCTCGTCTTCGGCGGTAAGAGCTACACCACCACCGTCGGCGCGGGCGGCGTCTGGAGCTACAAGGTGCCGGCAGCCGATCTGGCGACGCTGAAGGACGGCAGCGCCAGCGTGCAGGTGAGCGTCACCAACGAAGCGGGCAACAGCGCGTCCGCGGGTCACGACTACCGCGTCGATACCCAGGCTCCGACGCTGGTGATTAACACCCTGAGCGGCGACGACATGCTGAACGCGGCGGAAGCGGGTCAACCGCTGACCGTGAGCGGCACCAGCAGCGCGGAGGCCGGCCAGAAGGTCACGGTAACGCTCAACGGCCGCAGCTACACCGCGACCGTGGGCAGCAACGGCAGCTGGACGCTGGATGTTCCGGCATCGCACCTCGGCGCACTGGCCGACGGCAGCGTGAAGATCACGGCGTCGGTAACAGATAAAGCCGGTAACCCGGCCTCGGCCGACCGCAGCCTGACCGTTGACGTCAGCGAGCCGAAGGTGACCCTCGACATCATCGCGGGCGACAACGTCATTAACAGCACCGAGCACGAACTGGCGCAGCTTATTAGCGGCAAAGCCTCGGGCGCCGCCGCGGGCGATAAGGTGACGGTGACGTTTGGGTCTCATACCTACACCACCGTGCTCAACGCCGACGGCTACTGGAGCGTGGGCGTCCCGGCTAACGTTATCTCGTCGCTGACTAACGGCGACGTGGCGGTCAGCGTCAGCGTCACCGACGCGGCGGGCAATACCGGCCGTGCGGACGGCAAAGTGACGGTCAGCAGCGATAAACCGACCATCCGCTTTAACGACATCGCGGAGGACAACATCCTCAACGCCGTTGAAAAAGGACAGGATCTGGTTATCAGCGGCACCAGCACCCACCTGGCGGCGGGCACGACGGTGACCGTGACCCTGAACGGCAAGTCCTACACCGCGACCACGGCGGCGGACGGCAGCTGGACCCTGACCCTCAAGCCGGTCGATCTGGCGGGTCTGGGCGAGGCAAACTATGTTCTCAGCGCCACGGCGGCCAACAGCATCGGCAACAGCGTTGAGGCAACGGCCAATCTGCAGGTCGATACGGCGCTGCCGTACGTGATCATCAACGCCATCGCTGGTGATGACGTCATTAATAAAGCCGAGGTTGAGGCGGGCCAGAACATCACTGGCCGCGTCATCAACGCGGCGGCGGGCGATACGGTAACCGTTATCATTGCCGGTAAGGGCTATACGGCGACGGTGCAGTCGGATCTGAGCTGGACGGTGAACGTGCCGTCGGCGGATCTGACGGCGCTCGGCGACGGCGGCCTGAAGGTCACGGCTTCCGTGACGAACGGCCACGGCAACACCGGCGGCGGCGAGCGCGGATTTGCCATCGACGCCAACCTGCCGGGCCTGCGCATTGATACCGTGGCGGGCGACGATGTGATCAACCGCATCGAGCGCGGCCAGGATCTGATGGTCACCGGCAGCAGCGACGGCCTGAAGGCGGGCTCGGCGGTGACGGTGACCATTAACGGTAAAGACTACGCGGGGACGGTGCTGGCAGACGGTACCTGGAGTGCGGCGGTACCGAAGGCGGACGTCAGCGCCCTGGGCGCCGGCAAGGTGCAGGTATCCGTTGCCGGCACCAGCGAAGCGGGCAATCCGGTCCACGTCACGCGCGACGTAACGGTCGATCTGTCCGATGTGTCGATTAGCATCAATCCGGTGACCGCTGACAACGTCGTTAACGCGGTGGAAAAAGGTCAGGAGCTGCTGCTGTCGGGTTCAACCGGCAACGTGGGTGAAGGTCAGAAAGTGACGATCGTCTTCGGCGGTAAGACCTTTATTACCACCGTAGCAGCAGACGGTACCTGGAACTACAAAGTCTCGCCGTCCGATATGCTTTCCCTGAAGGACGGCAGCGCCAGCGTGCAGGTGAGCGTCACTAACGCCGCGGGCAACAGCGCCTCGGCGGGCCGCGAGTTCACGGTGGATACCGCGGCGCCGACGGTCACGGTAGATACGGTCGCGGGCGACAACATCATCAACGCGGAAGAGGCGGGTAAAGCGCTGACCCTCAGCGGCACCAGCACGGCGGAAGCCGGGCAGACGGTGACGGTCACCTTTAACCAGCACGACTACACCACAACCGTCGGGGCAGACGGCAAGTGGACGCTGATTGTTCCGGCCGCCGACCTGGCGGGCATGACCGGCGACAGCGCGCAGGTTATCGCGAAAGTGGCCGATAAAGCGGGTAACCCGGCGTCGGCAACCCATAACGTCGGCGTCGATACGGTTAAGCCGGATGTGACCATCGATAAGATTGCCGGCGATAACGTCATCAATACCACCGAGCACGGCCAGGCGCAGATTATCAGCGGCTCGGCCCCGGGCGCAGGCGCGGGCGATAAGGTGACGGTGACCATTGATGGCCATACCTACACCACGGTGCTGGACGCGGATCTGAAGTGGAGCGTGGGCATCCCGGCGAGCGTCATCTCGGCGCTGCACGATGGCACGGTGACCGTGGCGGTGTCCGTCACCGATGCGGCGGGTAACGTCGGCAGCAATCAGCAGAACGTGCTGGTCAGCAGCGGTCAGGCATCGCTCAGCATTGCCGACATTGCCGTTGATAACGTGCTGAATGCCGGCGAGAAGGGCCAGGATCTGGTCATTAGCGGCACCAGCGCCAATCTCAATCCTGGCACTACCGTAACGGTCACGCTGAACCACAAGCAGTACACCGCCACGACCGCAAACGACGGCAGCTGGTCTCTGACCATTGCCGCCGCCGACCTGGCCGGGCTGGGTGAAGCGAACTACGTCGTGAGCGCGACGGCGTCTAACGGCATCGGCAACAGCGTTGAAACGACGTCGAACCTGCTGGTGGATACCGCCTCGCCGTACGTCATCATCGGCAGCGTTGCCGGAGATGATGTGGTGAACGCCGCCGAAGTGGCGGCGGGCCAGAGCATCAGCGGCCGCGTCGTTAACGCAGCGGCCGGCGATGTGGTCACCGTCACCATTACCGGTACCGGCAAAGAGTACACCGCTATCGTGCAGTCCGATCTGAGCTGGACGGTGAATATGTCGGCGGCGGATCTGACGGCGCTCGGCAACGGTCGCCTGAGCGCGGTTGCCACGGTGACCAACGGTCACGGCAACACCGGCAGCGGTAAGCACGATTTCACCATCGATGCCAGCCTGCCGGGCCTGCGTATCAACACCGTGGCGGGCGACGATATCATCAACAGTATCGAGCACAAGCAGGATCTGATCGTCACCGGCAGCAGCGACGGCCTCAAGCCTGGCTCGGCGGTGACGGTCACCCTCAACGGTGAAAATTATGCGGCTACCGTACTGGCGGACGGTACCTGGCGCGCGGCAATCCCGAAAGAGAACGTCGGCGAACTGGGCGCCGGGCCGATAAAAGTGATCGTCTCGGGGACCAGCGAAGCGGGCAACCCGGTGCAGATTGACCATAACGTGATTGTCGATCTCGCAAGCGTCGCTATCAGCGTCGATCCGGTCACGGCAGACGGCGTGATCAACGCCGCCGAGAAGGCGCAGGATCTGCTCCTCACCGGCAGCACCGGTAACGTGGAGAAAGGCCAGACGGTGACCATTGCCTTCGGCGGTCACATCTACACCACCACCGTCGGCGCGGGCGGCGTCTGGAGCTTCACGGTGCCGGCAGCCGATCTGGCGACCCTGAAGGACGGCAGCGCCAGCGTGCAGGTGAGCGTCACTAACGCGGCGGGCAACAGCGCGTCTGCGGGTCACGACTATCTGGTCGATACCGTGGCACCGGCGATTGCTATCAATACCCTGAGCGGCGACGACATGCTGAACGCGGCGGAAGCGGGGCAACCGCTGACCGTGAGCGGCACCAGCAGCGCGGAGGCCGGTCAGAAGGTCACGGTAACGCTCAACGGTCACAGCTACACCGCGACCGCAGGCGCTAACGGCAGCTGGACGCTTGACGTCCCGGCGGCCGATCTGGCCGCGCTGCACGACGGCAGCGTGAAGGTTACGGCATCGGTAACCGACAGGGCCGGTAACCCGGCCTCGGCCGACCGCAGCCTGACGGTTGACGTCAGCGTGCCGGTTGTCACCATCAATGACATCGCCGGCGACAACGTGATCAACAGCACCGAGCATAGCCAGGCGCAGGTGATCGGCGGTACCGCTACCGGCGCCGCCGCGGGCGATAAGGTGACGGTGACCATCGCCGGGCACACCTATACCACCGTGCTCAACGCCGACGGCTACTGGAGCGTGGGCGTCCCGGCAGACGTTATCTCGTCGCTCGCCAACGGCGACGTGGCGGTCAGCGTCAGCGTCACCGACGCGGCGGGTAACGTCGGCAGCAAGGACGGTAAGGTTGTCGTCAGCAGCGATGCGCCGACTATTACCTTTAACGACATCGCCCAGGACAACATCCTCAACGCCGTTGAGAAAGGTCAGGATCTGGTGGTCAGCGGCGGCAGTACCCACCTGGCGGCGGGTACGACGGTGACCGTGACCCTGAACGGCAAGTCCTACACCGCCACCACGGCGGCGGACGGCAGCTGGACCCTGACGGTGAAACCGATGGATCTGGCGGCGCTGGGCGAGGCGAACTATGTCCTCAGCGCCACGGCGGCCAACAGCATCGGCAACAGCGCCAGCGCCAGCGCCAATCTGCAGGTCGATACGGCGCTGCCGTACGTGATTATCAACGCCATCGCCGGTGATGATGTGATGAACAAAGCCGAAATTGAGGCGGGCCAGAGCATCACCGGCCGCGTCATCAATGCGGCGGAGGGCGACACCGTGGCCGTGACTATCGCCGGTAAGGCGTATACGGCGAAGGTGCAGGCGGATCTGAGCTGGACGGTGAACGTACCGTCGGCGGATCTGACGGCGCTGGGCGACGGCGGCCTGAAGGTCACGGCCTCCGTGACGAACGGCCACGGCAACACCGGCGGCGGCGAGCGCGGGTTTGCCATCGACGCCAACCTGCCGGGGCTGCGTATCGATACCGTGGCGGGCGACGATGTGATCAACCGCATCGAGCACGGCCAGGATCTGATGGTCACCGGCAGCAGCGACGGCCTGAAGGCGGGGTCTGCGGTGACGGTAACTATTAACGGTAAAGACTACGCGGGGACGGTGCTGGCAGACGGCACCTGGAGTGCGGCGGTACCGAAGGCGGACGTTAGCGCCCTGGGCGCCGGCAAGGTGCAGGTATCCGTTGCCGGCACCAGCGAAGCGGGCAATCCGGTTCACATTACCCACGACGTGAAGGTCGATCTGTCTGATGTGTCGATAAGCATCAACCCGGTCACCGCCGACAACGTGGTCAACGCGCTTGAGAAAGGCCAGGAGCTGCTGCTGTCGGGCGCCACCGGCAACGTCGGCGAAGGCCGGCAGGTGACGATTGCCTTCGGCGGTAAGACCTTTACCACTACCGTGGCGGCCGACGGCACCTGGAGCTACAAAGTCTCGCCGTCCGATATGCTTTCCCTGAAGGACGGCAGCGCCGGCGTGCAGGTGAGCGTCACTAACGCTGCGGGCAATAGCGCCTCGGCGGGCCGCGAGTTTACGGTGGATACCGTAGCGCCGGGCGTCACGATAAATACTGTCGCCGCGGACAACATCATCAACGCGGAAGAAGCGGGTAAAGCGCTGACCCTCAGCGGCACCAGCTCGGCGGAAGCCGGACAGACGGTGACGGTCACCTTTAACCAGCACGACTACGCGGCAACCGTGGGGGCCGACGGCAGCTGGACGCTGGATGTTCCGGTTAGCGGTATGGCGGGACTTACCGACGGGCCGCTGAACGTCACGGCAGTCGTTGCGGATAAAGCGGGTAATACGACAACGGCAACGCGCAACGTGCAGGTTGACGTGACCGCGCCGTCGGTGACGATTGACCCCGTGGCGGGCGATAACGTTATTAACACTGAGGAGCACACCCAGGCGCAGGTTATCAGCGGTACCGCGAAGGGCGCCGATGCCGGTAACAAGGTTGAGGTTACCATCGGTACGGAGACCTGGACGACGGCGGTTGACGCGAAGGGCAACTGGAGCGTCGGCGTCCCGGCAAGCGTCATTGAGAGCCTGCAGGACGGTACGGTCACGGTGAATGTCGCCGTGACCGACACGGCGGGCAATACCGGCCACGCCCATCAGGATGTGTTGGTAAGCAGCGCGGTTGCCGTCCTGACCTTTGACGCGATTGCCGGGGATAACATCCTTAATGCGGCGGAGAAGGGGCTGGATCTGCTGGTCAGCGGCGGCAGCGCTAACCTGGCGGCGGGCACCAAAGTGACCGTCACGCTGAACGGTAAGGAGTACGTTGCCACCACGGCTGAGAACGGAACCTGGTCGCTGACGGTGAAAGCCGCCGATCTGGCCGGACTGGGCGAGGCGAACTACGTCCTGACCGCGACGGCGAAGAACGCCATCGGCAACAGCGTCAGCAAAGACGCCACGCTGACGGTGGATACCTCGGCGCCGGCGGTGACCATCAATACCGTTGCCGGCGATAACGTCCTCAACGGTAAAGAAGTCGCGGAGGCCGTCACGGTATCCGGCACCACCACGGCGGAGGCCGGTCAGAAGATCACGGTGACCCTCAACGGCCACAGTTATGAGACCACGGTGGGCCTCGGCGGCGCCTGGTCGCTGGATATCCCGGCGACCGGCCTGCAGGGCATGACGGACAAGGACTATACCATTACCGCCAGCGTCACTAACCAGACCGGTAACCTCGGCAGCGCCGACAGAGCGATTACGGTCGATACGACGCCGCCGGTGGTGACCTTCAATAAGGTGGCCGAAGACGACATCATCAACCACGTTGAGCACGGCCAGGCGCAGATTATCAGCGGTAAGGCAACGGGCACGACGACGGGCGACCGGGTGGTGGTCAGCATTGACGGCAAGGAGTATGTCACCACCGTTGACGCCAGCGGCAACTGGCTGGTCGGCGTACCTGCCGATGCGGTAGCCGCGCTGAAGGATGGTAAAACGACCATCACGGCGACGGCGACGGACAGCGCGGGTAACAGCAGCTCCGCAAGCCACGAGATCGTTGTCAACACGGCGTCAGTGTCCATCACCATCGGCACGATCTCCGGCGACGACGTGATTAACAAGCAGGAGATCGGCAGCGAGCTGATCATTGGCGGCACCAGCAAGGAGATTGCCGAGGGCACGCCGGTGACGGTGACGCTGAATGGCAAAAACTACCCGGCGACCATCGGCGCAGACGGCGCCTGGAGTGCGAGGGTACCGGCGACGGATCTGGCGGCTATCGTCGACGGCCACTATACGGTCTCCGTCGCGGTAACCGACAGCGCGGGCAACAGCGGTCAGGATACGCACATCGTCAGCGTGGATACCACGCCGCCGGTGGTCAGTATTGAAACCATCTCCGGCGACGACGTGATTAACGCCGCCGAGAAGCTGCTGCCGCTGACCATTCGCGGCGCCTCCAGCGCCGAAGTGGGCCAGACGGTGACCGTCACCCTGGGCGGCAAGTCCTGGACGGCGCAGGTCACCAGCAACGGCACCTGGACGCTGGATGTTCCGGCCGATGCGCTGGCCGCGCTGCCTCAGGGCAAGCTGACGGTGACCGCGACGGTAGACGATAAGGCCGGCAACGGCGGCAGCACCACGCGCGACATCACCGTGGATACTACGCCGCCGACCGTGACGATTGATAAAGTTGCGGGCGACGATGCCATCAATAGCGATGAGCAGAAAGCGGGGCAGACCATTAGCGGTACCGCCGATGCCGAAGAGGGGCAGGTTGTTACCGTGACCTTCAACGGCCACGAGTATCGGGCAACGGTGAATGCCGCCGGCAAGTGGTCCGTCAATATCCCGGGCCGCGACTTCCTCGGTACCGCCGACGGGACCTACACCATCGAAGCCCGCGTATCCGATAAGGCCGGTAACCCGGGCGGCGTTACCCGCGACGTAACGCTCAACGGTGAAGTGCCGACCATCTCCATCAACACGCTCTCGGGTGATGATGTTATCAACGCGGCGGAGCACGGCGTTGCGCTGGTGGTCAGCGGTACGACCTCCGCACCGGCAGGCCAGACGGTGACGATTACCCTCAACGGTAAATCGTACACCGCGGAAGTGATGGCGGGCGGCGCATGGTCCTGCACCGTCGGCAGCGCCGATGTTGCGGCGCTGGCGGACGGCAGTTCCTATACCGTTAATGCGAAGGTGAGCAATGCGATCGGCAATAGCGCGGATGTTAATCACGGCCTGACGGTTGACTTAACGCCGCCGTCCATGGATATCCGCATCGACGCTCTGCAGAACGATACCGGGCTGAAGGGGAATGACTTCATTACCAATGATACCAGCGTGGTTATCAACGGCTCCCTGACGGCGCAGCTCGGTAAGGATGAGACGGCGCAAATCAGCATCGACGGCGGCAAGACCTGGATTGACCTGACGGTAACGGGCACCACCTGGCAGTATGCGGATGGCCGCACGCTGGCAGACGGCGACTACGAGTATCAGGTACGGGTCGTTGATGCTGCGGGTAACGTTAATCCGGGCAATACCCAACACGTGATTGTCGATACCACGAAGCCGGAGGCGTCAACAATTACCATTGACGCCATTCTGCAGGATACCGGGCTGAGTTCGACCGACTTTATTACCGCAGATAAGCAGATCAGCCTGCAGGGTACGCTCGGCGCCGCGCTCGGCAAGGGCGACCATGCGCAGATCAGCATCGACGGCGGCAACAACTGGGTTGATGTTGACGTCAGCGGTACCCGCTGGACGTGGGTCGACGGCCGCACGCTGGCGGATGGTAAGTACAACTACCAGCTCCGGGTGATTGACGATGCGGGTAACGTCAGCGCGGAAAACAGCAAAGTGGTCACCATTGATACCGTCGCGCCTGACGATAGCAAGACCATCAGCTTCACCGGCATCAGCGACGATACCGGCCGCGGCGGCAACGACTTCATTACTAACGATACGTCTCTGACGATCAACGGCGCGCTGGGCAAAACCCTGGCCGACGGCGAATACGTGCAGATCAGTATCGACGGCGGTAATACCTGGCAGATGGCCACGGTTATCGGCAATACCTGGAAGTACGTTGATGGCCGCACGCTGACCGACGGCATCTACAACTACGATGTCCGCGTGATTGACGCCGCCGGCAACGTCGGCGCCCACGGTAGCCAGGCGGTGACGGTGGATACCACGCCGCCGGATGCGACGATAACCATAGACCGCATCGAACTGGATACCGGCGTCAGCGACAGCGACTATCTGACCAGCGCGAAGTCCTACACGCTGCACGGGTCGCTCTCCCAGGCGCTGGGCGCCGGGGAGTTTGTCCAGATAACCCTCGACGGCGGGAAAACCTGGATTGACGCGACCGTTGCCGGTACCCAGTGGCGCTACAGCGACGTGCGCTCGCTGGCAGACGGTATTCACAGCTACGAGGTGCGGATTGTCGATCTGGCGGGCAACGTGGGCAACTCCACGGCGTCGCAGGATGTCAGGGTTGATTCCACCGCGCCGGAGTACGGCATTAAGATCACCGGCATCACGGAAGACACCGGCTCATCCGGCAGCGACTTTGTCACCATGGATAAGACGCTGACCCTCCACGGCACGCTCGACCAGGTGCTGGCGAAGGATGAGCACGCGCAGATAAGTCTCGACGGCGGCAAGACCTGGATTGACCTGACGGTCACCGATAAGGTCTGGAGCTATGAGGATACCCGCGAGCTGGCCGACGGCAACTACACCTATATGGTGCGGGTCAAGGATGATGCGGGCAACACCAGCGCCACCGCGCAGCAGGTGGTAACGGTGGATACCACGCCGCCGGAGACCCATGGTCAGATTGTCGGCTATGCCGATGACCAGGGCGAGCGGCAGGGAGCCAATCTCAGCGCCGATTTTGCCACTGACGATACCGCCCCGGTCATCAACGGCTCGCTCAATCAGCCGCTGGCCGACGGCGAAATCGCCGAGCTTTATCGCGACGGTAAGCGCCTGGGACAGCTTGTCACCAACGGAACAACCAGCTGGACGTTTAACGACAGCGGCCTGACCGACGGCAACCACAGCTATATCGTGCGCGTCACGGACAGAGCGGGTAACTACGTTGAGTCAGGAGAGTGGGTACTGAAGGTGGATACCACCGTACCGACGACGGTCGCTAAGGTGACCGATCTGACCACAACGGATACCACGCCGATCATTAGCGGTGAGCTTAACGCGGCGCTGAAGAACGGCGAGTATCTGACGGTAACGGTGAACGGTAAGACCTATACCTCTGAGAAGGGAGGGGCAGTGGTTGTCGACCCGGATAGCCATACCTGGTATCTGCAGGTGCCGGACTTTGACGCGTTGGCTGTCAAGGCAGAAGCCTATGATGTAGCAACGCTGGTCAGAAGCAGCGCTGGTAACGGCAATACCGCGGGCGTGATGCACGGTAACGTTACGGTAGGGGCTGAGGCATCGATGGTGCCGGGGTGGACGGTGACCTCGGCAGGAAGCTCGTATTCAGGCGCTTATTCATTAAATGAGGATGGCCTGTGGACTGTTCTGACTAACGGACAAATAGGGACTGCGAGTGGTCAGAACAGCTATACCATCGGTACTAAGTTCGACATCGCAGGTAACTATACGTCAGGAACATTTGCAGATATTAACCGCGATGGCCTCTCGGATGTGCTGGCAATGGGCACCAGCTATTCAACGATGCGGCAACTGACGAACAATGGCGATGGATCCTTTGATAATATGACTATCACGCGCGCCATGATGGGTAATCAGGACATCTGGTACGGGTCCATAGTGGCGATTGATATTCAGGGTGACGGATATATTGACTTTGTCCTTGGTGATGCAGGCGGTCCAGATTCACGTACTTTCATGCGCAACACTAACGGCGTACTGCAGGGTGATTCTGGTGGTGGTACGTACGGTACCTTTGTCTCCGGCGCAAAAGTGGGGAATTACAATAGCCTGATTGAAGCATCGGGTGTTGATCTTAACAACGATGGACGGGTTGATATTGCGCAGCATACAACCAATGGCAGCAATAATTATGCGCTGTCGACAATGATCAACACGGGGGATGGCAACTTTGTCTGGGGCCAGAACTTTACCAATACGATGTATAGCGCCACTGGCTCAGGGGCGGCTAATAATGCTGTCAGCATGACCTGGGCAGACTTCAACGGCGACGGCTCGATGGATCTGTTTATGGGAATGACGCGTTCCAGCACGGTCGGTGGCCTCATGCTGAACGATAAATCCGGTAATCTGGGAGCGTTGCAAGCCATTGGCACAGCTTCTTCGGATAAATTCGAGGGTAACGTGAGCATTGCCGTTGACTGGAACCACGACGGTAAAATGGACATCATCAAGTTGGCAACGACAACCCAGTCATACCTCTATACCAACGGCGGTATCGTTAACAATAACGTCAGCTTCACGGCCTCTAAATTTGGGGACGCATCATCTTCCCGAGTGGCGAGTGCTGCGTTGGTCGATTATGACTGGGACGGTAAACAAGATCTTCTGATCATGCGCCAGAACGGCAAGGTCGAACTGCAGCGCAATACTAATGACGTTGCTGACGGTACGGCGATCCATTTGAAAATCGTCGACAGCCAGGGAATCAACGCTTATTTCGGGAATACCGTCAAATTGTATGATTCGAATAATCAGTTGGTTTCGGCACAAGTGCTGAATGCACAGTCTGGTATGGGTATTAACGACTCGTCAGCGCTGCTCAGTTTTTATGGGCTGAAAGCAGATGAGATTTACCGTGCGGAAATGGTGTATCAGATAAACGGTGTACCGAAGACGACGACCTGGGACGGCCTGACGGCAGGGGCTGCACACGATAACTATGCCGTTACCGCTGAAGCAGGCACCGGCAAACATGAAGGTACGTTAACCGGCACCGGCTACAACGATACCTTTATTGCCGATACGGGAACCTATACCTACAAGGGCGCTGGCGGCTGGGAATCGCAGTCCGATCACGAAACCTGGAGCGCCACCGGCGGTATGGATATTGTGGATTTCCGCAACTCCACGGTAGGGATTACCGCCGATCTGAGTAAAGGTACCGCGCAGTCGACCGGCTACAACACCTCGACCTTTACCGACATCGAAGGCATCGCCGGCTCCAGCCACGACGACGTTATTACCGGCAACAGCGGCAATAACCTGTTCGAAGGCCGCGGCGGCAACGACACCTTCAACATCGGTAACGGCGGCCACGATACGCTGCTCTATAAGCTGATTAACGCCGCCGACGCGACCGGCGGTAACGGTCACGATACGGTTAACGGCTTTACGGTGGGCACCTGGGAAGGTACGGCGGACTCCGATCGTATCGACCTGCGCGAACTGCTGAGCGACAGCGGCTATACGGGGACCGGATCGGCGCACTACGTGGATGGCGTTGCCACCCTCGATGCCAGCGCCGGGAACATCCTTGATTTCATCAAGGTGACCACCGACGGCAGCAGCACCACCATTCATATTGACCGCGATGGCTCCGGAGGCAACTTTAATCCGACCGATGTGGTCACGCTGAACGGGGTGCAGACCGACCTTGCCACGCTGCTGGCTAACCACCAGCTGCTCGTGGTGTAGTCGCCACCCGGCGGGCGGGGAAGCGATTCCCCGCCTGTTTTTTTTACCTGCACTGTTAGTAAGAGATTTCTGATATTCTGGTGGCCGGGTACTTCATAAGCAGGGCCCGGCTGTTGGACATGGATATCATTTTGCGGCGCCAGGTTGGTGCCCGACAGGAAGTAATGTTATGACTACACACCCTCTCTATGAGCCGTGGCTGCAGGCCATGCTCGTTATCGCAAAGCATTATCGTCTGGACTTTTCTCAGGAGCACGTCCGGGTCACCATTACTCACGAAAGCCAGTCTCCCCGCCTGCAGGTGCTGGAGGATATGGCGCGCCAGCTGGGGCTCGGCTTTCGCATCGTGCCCGCTAACGCCTCGCTGCTCGATCCCTGGCGTCTGCCGGTGATCGCCGAATTTACCGGCGGTCAGGTAGGCGTGATTACGCGCATGGATAAGATGAACGGGTCAGCGTTCAGTTCAGCGGCGACGGCGGCCAGGAGACGGTTCTGACGCTGGAGGAGCTGGGCACGCGGCTTAAAACCACGGTTGTCCTGCGCCCGCTGGAGTCCGTGCCGGATGCGCGAGTCGATGAGTATATTAAGCCCTATGAGAAAAACTGGTTCTGGCAGCTGGCCCTGAAGGACTGGCGCCGCTACGGCGACATTATGCTGGTAGCCATGGTCGCTAACGTGCTGGCGCTATCGGGGATGCTGTTTTCCATGCAGCTCTATGACCGGGTGGTGCCATCGCAGTCCGAGCCGACGCTGTGGGTGTTATTCAGCGGCGTCATGCTGGCGATTGCTTTTGAATTTACCATGCGCATGCTGCGGGTGCATATTTCCGACAAAATCGGTAAGCGCGCCGACCTGCGCATCTCCGAGCGGGTGTTCGCCCACGCCATGCGCATAAAAAACGGCGCAAAATCGAAATCCACCGGATCGTTTATCGCCCAGATCCGCGAGCTGGAGTCGGTGCGCGAGCTTATCACCTCCACGACTATCGCCGCGATTTCCGATCTGCCTTTCTTCCTGCTCTTTGTCTTTATCCTCTGGATGATCGGCGGCCCGCTGGTGCTGGTGGTGCTGCTGGCGGTGCCGCTGCTGCTGATCCCCGGCCTGCTGGTCCAGCGGCCGCTGGGGGAGCTCTCCAGCGAAGGGATGCGCGAGTCGGCTATCCGCAACGCGACGCTGGTGGAAGTGGTGCAGGGGCTTGAAGATATCAAGCTGATGCGCGCCGAGCAGCGCTTTCAGAACCAGTGGAATAACTGTAACGACGTGGCGGCGACCGTCGGCATGAAGCAGCGCTGGCTGACCGGCCTGCTGATGACCTGGACGCAGGAGGTGCAGTCGATAGTCTACGCCGTGGTGCTGCTGGTGGGCTGCTATCTGGTTATCGCCGGTGACCTGACCACCGGCGCGCTGGTCGGTACTTCTATTCTTGCGTCGCGTACCATTGCGCCGCTGTCGCAGATCTCCGGCGTGCTTTCCCGCTGGCAGTCGGCGAAAGTCGCCCGTAAAGGCCTCGACGACCTGATGCAGAAGCCTATCGACGATCCGCTGCACGGCAAGCGGGTGCACAAGGCGCAGCTGCGCGGTAATTACCACCTCGAAAACGTCAGTTTTTACTACGACGAAGAGGAGAAAATCAACGTACTGACGCTGCCGAAGCTAACTATTCGCGCCGGGGAGCGCATCGCCATTCTCGGGCGGAACGGTTCCGGGAAAAGTACGCTGCTGCAGCTGCTGGCGGGGATGCAGGATCCGCAGCAGGGGGCTATCCAGCTTGATGATATTACGCTGAGCCACCTTGACCCGGCGGATCTGCGGCGCGATATGCAGCTGCTCAGCCAGCAGGCGCGGCTATTTTTTGGCTCCGTGCGCGACAACATCCTGATGGGCAATCCGCTCGCCAGCGATGAAGAGATCCAACAGGCGCTGACCATCAGCGGCGCGCTGGAGTTCGTGCGCAAGCAGAAAGTCGGACTTAACTATCTGATAACCGAAGGCGGGGCGGGACTCTCCGGCGGGCAGCGCCAGTCTCTGCTGCTGGCCCGCGCGCTGCTGACCTCGCCCAATATCCTGCTGCTGGATGAGCCCACGGCGTGGCTTGATGAGGTCAGCGAGAAGCAGTTTATTCACCACCTTAATCAGTGGCTGGGCAAACAGAGAACGCTCATCGTGGCAACCCACCGGCTGCCAATTCTCGAACTCGTCGACAGAATCATCGTCCTGGAAGGCGGCAAGATCGTTATGGACGGCCCGAAAGAGAAGATCCTGGGCGAGCACGGCATGGCGCCGCCGCAGGTGGCGCAGCGCACGGTCAAAATGCAGCCGGCAACCAATAAGACGGTGGGAATAGTATGAGTGACTTTACGCGATTCAACAGCCGGCTGCGTGAGCCGGCGCTGCCGCCTTCTATGCTGGTTGCCTGGAGCCTCTCGGCGATGCTGGCAGCCTTTCTTATCTGGGCCAGCCTGTTTAGCCTCGATGAGGTGACGACCGGCAGCGGCAAGGTGATCCCGTCCTCCCACGAGCAGGTGATCCAGTCGCTGGAAGGGGGGATCATCTACAAACTGATGGTGCACGAAGGGGATATCGTCGAGCGCGGCCAGCAGCTGGCCCAACTGGACAGAACCAAAACCGAGTCCGGCGTGCTGGAGAGCGCGTCCCGGCTGAATGCGGCCCTGGCGACCGCCGCAAGACTCAACGCCGAAGTGAACGGCGCTGAACTGCATTTTCCCGAAGAGCTGGACGACTCGCCGGAACTGGTGCGCCAGGAAACGGCGCTCTATAAGTCCCGCCGCGAGAGCCTGGAGAAAGGGCTGGCGGGCTTACGTCAGGGCGTGGCGCTGGTGCAAAGAGAGCTGTCGATGACGCTTCCGCTGGTCAAGCAGGGGGCGGCGAGTAATGTCGAAGTGCTCCGCCTGCAGCGGCAGAAGAATGAGCTGGAGAATAAAATCACTGAAATGCAGAACGACTACTACGTTCGCTCCCGCGAAGAGCTGTCGAAGGCCAATGCCGAAATCGAAGCCCAGCGCTCGGTGATGAGGGGCCGCGAAGACTCCCTGACCAGGCTAACCTTTGTCGCGCCCGTTCGCGGCATCGTCAAGGATATTGAAGTGACCACCGTCGGCGGCGTTATTCCGCCCAACGGCAAGCTGATGACCCTCGTCCCGCTGGACGATCAGATGCTGATCGAAGCCAAAATTTCGCCTCGCGACGTCGCCTTTATCCATCCGGGGCAAAAGGCGCTGGTCAAGATAACCGCCTACGACTACTCCATTTACGGCGGTCTGGAGGGCGAGGTCACGATGATCTCACCGGATACGCTGCAGGATGAGGTCAAGCGGGATGTTTACTACTATCGCGTTTACATTCGCACCAACAGTAACCACCTGGTCAATAAGCAGCACAAGGCGTTTCCCATTTTCCCCGGCATGATCGCCACCGTCGACATTAAAACCGGCAGTAAAACGGTGCTCGACTATCTGCTTAAGCCGCTCAATAAAGCCAAAGAGGCGCTGCGCGAGCGATAGGCTGAGGCCGGGCGACGCGCGTCGCCCGGCCTGCTATTTCGGACTGCGGGGATGGATATTGAGATAGTGGGTGGTATAGGCAAGATAAAGACCGACGTAGTTCTCTATCAGTTGCATAAACGCGGGGAAGATATCGAGCAGGCCGTCCTTTCGCTCCCTCAGATAACCCGCATTCTCCGCCGCCTTGATCATTCTGCTGACGTGGATGCGCGAAACAAAAAACTCTTTCGCCAGCGCGCTGGCGGAGTACTCAATGACCGCGCCCCGCGTACCGCGCTGGGCAACGGCCTGCAGATAGAGATGCAGGGCAATCATCCGACCGCCGTCTTTGTCAATAAACAGACTAATTTCGGGATATATTTTACTGAAGGTGACGCCGCGAAAAAGATACTCGGCGGCGCGGCGAAAAAAGCCGTGGCGCATATTTTCATTATCCAGCAGGTCTAAATTTATATTGTAGGCAGGATACAATATGCCAACGGGGCGAAAGGCCCCGGCCATATAGCGCTTCAGCTCATCCAGCCCTTTTTGCGTCGGCGCGATCAGCACTTTTCGGCGGTCATCGCTACTGCGCCAGGTGGTAATTCGACCGCTGGTTTTTAGCAGCGTTACCAGGGCAATCACGCTATTGGGGCTGGCTATTTTATAGCGGGCGCACAGGGTTTTTATTTCAGAAACGCACGATGCCTGGTTGCCAAACACGAAGCAGCATATTGACAGGACGATGTTAAATCGCGACTCCTGCAAAATGGTTTTATAAAACAGCGGCTGCTGCTTGTAGATCTTATCATTAATAGCGTAGTGCTCCTTAATGGCTTGTAAGAAGTTTTCATTACCTTTAATGATGTCCCTTCTGCGCAGCAGCGCTTCGGGCGAAATAGTGCTGTCCATAGTAAGCCTACGTAAAACGTATTGTGAGTTGTGATTGTGGTCACTTCTATGTCTCTCGGTGACTTCTGTAATTATACATCGTCCGGCAACGTCTGTGGTCGGTACAGGTAAGAAAAATCTTTAGCTATTATCGTATTAGCGTAGGTTAAGGTGTGCCGCCATAAACAGTGTAAATAATATTTTCGTGCTTAATTTATTTTAAGTGGAAATAAACTCAATATTGTACAGATGATAAAAGCCAGACCCTGAGGGTAAATAATCGCCGCAGGAAAATGTAAGATATTATTTTTTTTGAAATTGGGATATGGTGATACACCGCCGCCTTTGTTATTGTGAGCGCGCTCTTATCTGAGTCTTCATTTAATATGGCGGTGGTGCGTTAAATCTGACGCGTTAGCAATAACATGATCTTACACATAAATTAACCTATTACAGGAGGTGATATGGTCTGGGGCATGAAGGACGGCGGACGGCAGCATAAATATTATGCCATTATTTCCGCCTGCAGCTATACCTGGGTGGGTATGTCAAATTTATTGAGTCAGCGTGGAATATACCCAATTAGGGTTATGCATGCCACTGAGGAATTAAGTGGCGAGGAGCAGGAAATAATTGACGAGGGTGAGCAAACGCAGCTGATAGTATTTTTACAGGGCGACCTGTGCACTATCCTGCTGTCGCTAAAAAAGCTCATTTTGTGGCTCGAACATTCCTCCGCGCGCAGCGACGTGACTATTTTCAGCAGGCTACCGGCCTGCTGGTTATACGGGACCCTGCATTCACTACTGAGGAACAAAAATAAGCTCCGCAATGTGCGGTTCGGCAGTTCGTCAGATCCCTGCCAGAGCCTGACGTACGGCCATTACCCCTTGATTGAGTTTGCCGCAAGAGAGGACGCCGGGCCGGGTTTTTGCTGCGCTAACGGTCTCTCCTTCAGGGAGCTGAATGCTGTCCTGCACTACTACCAGGGGCAGTCGGTTAAGTCGCAGTCTCTGCACACCGGCCTGGCGGGAAAAACGATCTACACCCATCGTCAGCACGGGCTAAAAAAGCTGCTGGGCGTGCAGCAGTGGCTCAATGATGCTGCGGTAACAAGAGAGATGAACCGCCGCAGACACGAATGCGGTCAGCACGCGGTGGCGGTGAGCGCCTCCCGATAGGGGAGGGTGCGCTCAGCTATTGTGGAAGTTAATCGTATAACCCTGTTCCCGCCAGTGCTTTAGCTGCTCCTGCTGATGCGGGGTAGGGGTTTTGCCGGTCCGTAGCATGATCTGCTGCCCGGGGAAAAACTCCGGGTGCGGGGCATCAAGAGGGTCCGCCAGTACGTCAATATGCCAGCCCTGGCGCGAAAGCCGCCATGCCTCAAGCCACAGGCGGGTGGGATCGTCTGTTTCCCAGCCGATCAGCAACGCCTCTTTGCCCGGCTCTCTGCGGGCGGCGGCGAGGCAGGTGGCGATAAACTCAATCAGCACGCCGTCAAGCAGGCTGCACATTGCCCGGGCGGTGTTCTGATCGAGGCTAAGCCGCTGGCGCACCGGAAGAAAAACGTTGTCGATAAGCGCATCGGGCGTATTTTCCCGCGCCAGCGCTTTGATTTTGCTGCGCAGCCCCGCGGAGCGTACCTGCCGCAGTACGGTTAGCAGTGAATCCTGTATCGTCGACCAGCTCTGATCGAGGACCACGCTTTCGCTACCCTCGAGCAGCGCTTTTACCTTACCGACAGGTATACCGTTTTTAATCCAGCGCTTGATCTCTTCAATACGCTGAATATCCTCTTCATCAAACTGGCGGTGTCCCCCCTCGCTGCGCTGTGGCTTGAGCAGACCATAGCGCCGCTGCCACGCCCGAAGCGTAACCGGGTTAATGCCGCATCGCTCGGCGACATCACCAATACTGTAAAAGGCCATACTCCCTCTCTCTGAAGCCTGTACATCCGGATGTACGTTTATTGCGTTCCGTAATTTGTACAATACCTTTTTTATTGTACAAATGAATAGAGGTATGTCAAAGGTCGTTTATCGTATTGATAAACTCTGCTTTATTGCGGTTTAAAAAGTGAGAGGGGGATAATAAAGAGAAAATACTATACAAAAAGCGGAGATAGGGCCTGCGCGGGAGCGCGCAGGCCGGGTCTGGACGTTAAAAAATCGTCTTTTTCTCAGGCCAGAGGATTTCCGCCACCCCTTCCGGGCGCGGCGCGGCGAACAGATTGCCCTGGAAGGCGCTGATTCCCGCGGACTCAAGCCACATCCACTCTTCGGCCTTCTCGACGCCTACGGCCGTGACGGCGATTTCAAGCGATGTACAGCATTTGATAATCGCCAGAATGATGGCCTGCCGCGGCCCGCTTTTGTGGACATCCTGAATCAGGGCGCGGTTGATTTTGATCTTATCCGGCTGAAACTGCGACAGCAGCAGCAGCCCGGCAAAGCCGGCGCCGAAATGCTCGATGGCGACGCTTATCCCCGCCGCCTTGAGGTCACGGATGGCGCGCGTAAACTCCTCCAGCCTGGAGAGGACTTCGCTCTCGGTGAACTCGATGGTTACCTGCTCCGGCACCAGGCCGTTGCGCGCGATCTCCTCCAGCAGAAAGCTGACTGCGCCCGGGATCTTCACCAGCGTCATCGGCCGAAGATTGATCGCCAGCGTCTGCTCCTTCAGCCCGAGGCGTCCGGCCAGGGCAAAGGCGGCCTGTTTGCTGCGCAAATCGGCTTCATAGAGCGCATCGCCTGCAAGGGAAGCAAAATAGTCCAGCGGCGCGCTGCCGTCCTGCGTTCTCAGCAGGGCCTCAAGGGAAACCACCTGGCGCGCAAGGGGATCGACAATAGGCTGAAAAGCGAAGCTAAACTCGCCCGACGGCTTCTCAACCTGCAGCGGCGCGGGCTGAACCTCCTCGTCCGGGACAAAATCCCAGCTGTCGGCAGGCGGAATTTCAAAGTAATTCTCCTTTTCCCTTGCCTCGACAAAAGTGCGGAAGAACTGCAGCGCGCGGTCATCGTATTTTAGCTGGTAGCGGGTGGTTCCTTTATCAAGTACGGTCTGCAGAACGTGATCCTGTTCATATTCACGCAGATCGAAGAGTTCCATTCCTGTTTTCCCGAAGCGGCGGGCCGGCGCATAATCGCACAGCAGCTCTACGAGGTTGTAATGTCTTTCGTCCTGACAGATGTGGCGGTAAATCGTCTTGACGTTTTCCTCCGGTCCTTCAAGCAGCTGAAAGAAGTGTTTGCCGTTAAACAGCAGGATGCCGGTGACATCTGCTTCGCTGTTTTTGGCGCTGGCCATGGCAACCATCTCCTCGACAGCTTGTAAGGTTACGCCTTCGCAAATGTGGCTGCGATACAGGATGGTAGTAAGCATGATAAAACCTGGTTCGGTGAATGAGCGACAACAATAGCAGAATGCGTAAAAAAAACCTCTATAAAACAACAATTAATTCACATGTTGATTTCATTTCGACAGCTTTAAGACCTGCTTGTATCGACTCTGTGCATAAGTGTTTATTGTGATGTACAGTTTTTGATGCCTCACTGCTTTATTAAATTATTGTATCTCCGTTGTTAGCACTTTTTGATCAAATTAATATGAAAAACTTGTACACATTTTTGTGCAAGTGTTTTATGGTTGTATAACATTAGTTAAGGACACGGAAATTACTGTACATCCAGGAGATGATAATGCGGCAGAATGGTTACTTTCCCGATACAGCAGGCGCGATTGCCCTCTATTTTTCAGAGAAAGCCGTGCCTTCACAGCAGGAAACGCTGGGGCAGATTGTCGTTGAGATTTTGAGGGACGGCAAAACGCTGAACCGCAAGATGCTCTGCACCAAACTGCTGGGGCGTCTTGAGAAGGCGCACGATGCTGAACAAGAGAATCACTACCATCAGCTTCTCGGAATGCTTTTCGAGCGCTGATAGAACCAAGCTCTTCTGCCGGTAACGCCGGCGGAGCATCCTGAGGGAGGGCCACGCGGAGATCAGGGATGGAGCACGCCCTCAGGGCGAATGGCTCCGGATGATGAGCAATGCGGTAATCAGAGATGCACTTATGAATAAAAGTGAAAGCGAAAACCTGAATGATGAGCTTATTGGCGAGGCGGTGCTTTTTTTACTGAAATCAAAAGGTCCGATCACCACCCAAAGCTTGTTAACAGCACTCAGAGCGATGGAGAGCAGCGAGCGCGATCCGCTGCGCCGCCAGGCGCTGGTCAGCATCGTTGCTGAAATCAGCGACATTGCCGTAGGGAGCGGAGGCAATGCTGACAGAGACAGCCACTTCGGCAGCAGAAAAAATGGTTTTCCCCGGTTTGACGTCAGCGCGTCGCACGCCGGTGGAAAGAAAATGCACTGACACTGCGGTCAATAACCCTCTATACGGCGAATAATAATGATACAGATGACTCAACACCATCCCGATATCTACGCGTCACTGACTGATACCGTACTCGGCGAGCATTTCCGCACTGCGGGCGACAGGCTGGCCGAAGAATCCGCAATTCTTGCCGCGGCGATTGGCAGTATCATGGCCAGCGAAGGCCACATTACCAATAAAGGGCTCATTTTGTGGCTGATTAAAACGCTCGAAACCACCGATGATGCGACGACCGCCGACGCCATCCGCCGCACGCTGGAGATCGTCGTTGCCCACACCATGGACGATATCTGACGCGCGCATGTCAAAGATGAAAACGAGGCCCCGCTGTTGACGGGGTTTTTTATTTTGTACGATAGAGGCTTCCCTCTCCCCGCCTTGCACGCCCCCAAATCTCCTCATCGCTGAGCGTTGTTTCAATCAGCTCCACCGGCGCGCCGCTGTCGTTGATGACGGCGACGAAATAGCCGTCAATAGGTTCATACGGCCCGAGAATCACCTCTTCACCTTCAATGGCGGCCTTGAGATCGCTGACCTTGAGCGCCACGTGGGGCACCGTTTTCAGCAGCGGGTGCAGCGGCGAGTCCGGCGTGAAGCGGTGCCACTGGATACGAAACTTGCCCGGATTATCCTCCGTATACATCCCCGCCTTTTCGCTGTAGCTGCCCGTCGTTTTATCATCGTCGAGCGGAATGCCGATATGGTGAAAAGTGTACTCAATCCCGGGTTTCATTGCGTCTGCTCTCTGCTCATACTCACTGTGTGCGGCTCAGTTTATCATATTGCGCGATGGCGCCCGGTATATGACGCAGGATCTGTCACACTATCAGGACGAAAAACGATGAGGACAAAGGATGAAAAGAGCAGCGATAGCGGCGGTTATTTTGAGTGCACTGTGCGCGGGCGCCTCGGCGCAAACGGCCCCGGACGGCTATACCCTGGAACAGGTACTTATCATGAGCCGCCACAACCTGCGGGCGCCGCTGGCCAATAACGGCAGCGTTCTTGAACAGTCAACGCCCCGCGCCTGGCCGCAGTGGGATGTGCCGGGCGGACAGCTGACCACTAAAGGCGGCGTGCTGGAAGTCTATATGGGTCACTATATGCGCGAATGGCTGGCGCAGCAGGGGATGGTCACCACCGGCGAGTGTCCGCCGGCGGACAGCGTCTACGCCTACGCCAACAGCCTGCAGCGTACGGTTGCCACCGCTCAGTACTTTATTACCGGCGCCTTTCCGGGCTGCGATGTTCCGGTTCATCATCAGCCGGAGATGGGCACCATGGACCCGACCTTTAATCCGGTGGTGACCGATAACTCCGCCGCCTTCAGCCGGGCGGCGGTCAGCGCGATGGCCGCCGGGCGGGCGAAGCTGCATCTTGGCGACAGCTATCGTCTGCTGGAGGAGCTGGTTGACTACCGGGCCTCGCCGGCCTGCAAAGAGAAGAAAATCTGTTCCCTGAGCGAGGCCAAGGACAGCTTCAGCGCGGACTACCAGAAAGAGCCCGGCGTGTCCGGCCCGCTGAAGGTGGGCAACTCGCTGGTGGACGCATTTACCCTGCAATATTACGAAGGCTTCGCGCCTGACCAGGTTGCCTGGGGCGGCATTAAGACCGATCGGCAGTGGCGGGTGCTGTCCAGGCTGAAAAACGGCTATCAGGATAGCCTGTTTACCTCGCCGGAGGTGGCGCGCAACGTGGCCGCGCCGCTGGTGAAGTATATCGATAACGCGCTGGTCACCGAACAGGCGAAGGCGCCGAAAATTACCCTGCTGGTTGGGCACGACTCCAACATTGCCTCCCTGCTGATGGCGCTCGATTTCAAACCCTACCGGCTGCACGATCAGTATGAGCGCACGCCGATCGGCGGCAAAATTGTCTTCGAGCGCTGGCGGGACGGCGGCGGCAATCGCGATCTGATGAAGATCGAGTATGTCTACCAGAGCACGAAGCAGCTGCGCGACGCCGCGCCCCTGACGCTCGATGCGCCCCCGCAGCGGGTAACTCTGGAGCTTAAGGGCTGCCCGACCGACAGCAACGGCTTCTGCCCGATTGATAAGTTTAATGCGGTGATGAATACGGCGGCAAAATAGCGGGAAAACGCCCCCGCTGGCTGCGGGGGCGTGGTATCAGACGTTTTTACGCTCGATGGTTTGTTCACCCCAGAAGAGGGCGTCTTTATCGGTTTTGCTGAAGGCCAGGCTCAGCACTTCATCGCTGCCTTCTTCCCAAATCTGCTCGGCAAGTTTCTCGTCGAAGTCTGCCACTTCAAAAATGGCCTCGGCGATCTCCGGCGAGGTATTGCGCAGGCTTGCCCATTCGCCGACGCGATGGGCTTTGGATTCTTGTGTCGACATAACGCGCCTCCGGTAACGTATTAACCTTTAAGCTTAGCCGCAAGGCCTGCCACGTATTCGCCCTGATAGCGGGCAATGGAGAGCTCTTCCGGGCTCGGCTGGCGCGAGCCGTCGCCGCCGGCAATGGTGGTGGCGCCGTAAGGCGTACCGCCGCGGACCTGGGTGGTGTCAAACAGCTCCTGCGCCGCGTAGCCGATCGGCACGATCACCATCCCGTGGTGGGCGAGGGTGGTCCAGGTGGAGGTGATGGTCTGCTCCTGGCCGCCGCCGGTGCCGGTGGAGCTGAAGACGCTGGCGATTTTGCCGTACAGCGCGCCGGATGCCCACAGGCCGCCGGTCTGGTCGAGGAAAGTGCGCATCTGGCCGGCCATGTTACCGAAGCGGGTCGGCGTGCCGAAAATAATGGCGTCGTAGTTAGCCAGCTCCTGTGGGGTCGCGACTTCCGCATTTTGCGCCTTACCGCCGACTTCGGCGAAGCGCTCCGCGTTCATGGTTTCCGGCACGCGCTTGATGGTGACTTCGACGTTGTCCACTTTTTCGGCGCCTTCGGCAACCGCGCGGGCCATCGTCTCGATGTGTCCGTACATGGAATAATAAAGCACCAGGACTTTTGTTGTCGCACTCATAGTTCTGTCTCCTTTTAACACTATGTTTTAAAAACCGCTTCACACAGTGTTAGCCAGGACTCGGTGAAGGTCAACCGAACGGTGAAATAACGCCTGGCAAGCAGGGGGGCCGCCGCGAGACCCGCGTGCCGGAGCCGGAAGGGCACCCGGCCCCTCCCTGCAGCGGCTAAGCGTTGCAAAATGACACACTTTATCACTGCTGTTTTCACATGCGATAAGAACGCCTTATGACCGGCAGGCAAACGCAGCGCCGCCGCGTGCCCCAACCCTGTTGCAGGATGTAACGCGCCGCCCGCCCCGGCGCCCGCAGCCGCTATTCTTAAAGTCTGCGCCTGCCGCCGCGCGGCGGCGCAGTTCACGTAATGCAGCATGATGTCCTGATAACGGGAGGTCCGTAATGGCAAACCATCGCGGCGGTACCGGCAATTTTGCCGAAGATCGCACAAGAGCATCAGAAGCAGGTCGTAAAGGCGGGAAGATGAGCGGAGGAAACTTTAAAAACGATCCTCAGCGCGCCTCAGAAGCGGGTAAAAAGGGCGGCAAGAACAGCCACGGCAGCCGCAGCGGCTAGCCGCCCCTCCGCAGCCCCGGCCGCCGGTTCTCCGGCGGCCTTCGTTTGCGCTTGTCAGCGCCGCGCTGAGCCTGCACACTTGTGGGCTTATTCACTCTGGCGGTGCTATGTCTTTATTTTCACGTTACTCCCTTGCCGTTAAGCCTCAGGAAGCGCTGCTGATCCTGATAACCCTGTTCTGGGGCGGCACTTTCCTCGCCGTACAGTACGCGGTCACCATGAGTGGCCCGCTGTTCTTCGTCGGGCTGCGCTTCGCCACCGCCACCCTGGCGCTCGGCCTGCTGTCGTGGCGAAGAATGTCCGGGCTGACCCTGGCGGAATTCAGGGCGGGCGTCGCGATAGGCGTCTCTATCGCGCTGGGCTACAGTTTGCAGACCTGGGGACTACAATCTATCTCCAGCAGCAAATCGGCCTTTATCACCGCCATGTACGTGCCGCTGGTGCCGCTGCTGCAGTGGGTCTGCCTGCGGCGGCTGCCGGGGCTGATGTCGTGGATAGGCATTGCGCTGGCCTTTGGCGGCCTGATCCTGCTCGCCGGGCCGCAGGGCAATACGCTGACGCCCGGCACCGGCGAACTGCTGACCCTGGCGGCGGCGCTGGCCACGGCGGCGGAAATCATTCTGATCGGTGCCTGGGCCGGTAACGTGGACGTGCGTCGGGTGACGGTGGTGCAGCTCGGGACCGCCTCGCTGATCGCCTTTACGCTAATGGGGCCCGCGGGCGAAAGCGTCCCTGTCTTTACGCCGGGTCTGCTCACCGTTGCCGTTGGTCTGGGCGTCTTCAGCGCCATTATCCAGCTCACCATGAACTGGGCCCAGCGCAGCATCTCGCCGACCCGGGCGACGGTTATCTACACCGGGGAGCCGGTGTGGGCGGGCGTTTTTGGCCGCATCGCCGGCGAGCGGCTGCCGGGCCTGGCGCTGCTCGGCGCTATGCTTATCGTGGCGGGCGTGCTGGTGAGCGAGCTGAAGCTAAAACGTAAAAAGGCGCCGCGCGCGGCGCCGTATGAACGATCTTCGTAGCCCCGCGCAGGCGAAGCGCCCGGCCTTTGCGTCACTCTCCGCCGGGTGGCGCTGCGCTTACCCGGCCTTTGCGTCACTCTCCGCCGGGTGGCGCTGCGCTTACCCGGCCTACGCGCCCGGCGGCGTCTGAACATCCGCCAGCGTAACCTCCGCGGTGCGCCGGTTAAGCAGCGCGTTGAGCAGGATCGCGCCGAAGGTCGCCGTGCCGATACCGCCGAGGGTGAAGCCGCCCAGGTGCAGGGCAAAATCACCGGCGCCCAGCACCAGCGTCACGGCGACCATAATCAGGTTGCCGTTGTGGCTGAGATCCACCCGGTGCTGCACCCACACTCTGGCGCCCGCCACCGCAATCAGCCCGAACACCACGATGGACGCCCCGCCGATAACCGGGCCGGGAATGGTGTGGATCAGCGCGCCGAACTTCGGCGAAAAGCCGAGCAGGATAGCTATCCCGGCGGCGGCGGCAAACACCAGCGTCGAATAGACTTTGGTCACCGCCATTACGCCGATATTCTCCGCGTAGGTCGTCACGCCGCTGCCGCCGACCGAGCCGGAAAGCATGGTCGCCAGCCCGTCGCCGACGAAGGCGCGGCCAATGTACGGATCCATGTTGCGTCCGGTCATCCCGGCGACGGCCTTCAGGTGACCGAGGTTTTCGGCGACCAGGATCACCGCCACCGGCGCGATCAGCATCACCGCCTGGCCGCTGAAGGTTGGCGAGGTCATCTGCGGCAGGCCGAACCACGCCGCCTGGTCGAGCAGGCTGAAATCAATCGGCTTGCCGAGCCCCAGTACGTTGGTCAGCACCGCGTAGAGCAGGCAGGCGGCGATCAGGCCCATCAGGATCAGCAGGCGCTGGATCATGCCGCGGGTAAATACCGCCACCAGGCCGATGCACAGCACGGTCAGCACCGCCATCCAGCCCTCGAACGGCGTCGCGGAGACGCTGCGAATGGCAATAGGCGCCAGGTTCAGCCCGATGGCCATCACCACCGCGCCGGTGACCGCCGGCGGCATCAGCCGCTCTATCCAGCGGGTGCCGAGCTTCATCACCACCAGCCCTATCAGGGTGTAGACCAGACCGCAGGCGATAATGCCGCCGAGGGCGACGCTGAGGTGCGGGTTCAGCCCCTGGCCGCTGAAGCCGGTCACGGCGATCACCACGCCGACAAACGCCGCGCTGGAGCCGAGATAGCTCGGCACCCGGCCGCCGGTCACCAGGAAGAACAGCAGGGTGCCGATGCCGGACATCAGCACCGACAGATTGGGATCGAGCCCCATCAGCAGCGGCATCAGCACCGTGGCGCCGAACATCGCCACCGCGTGCTGGACGCCCATCACCAGCGTCTGCCCGGCGGGCAGGCGCTCATCGGGCGCGACGATACTGCTGCAGGTCAACTGCCAGCGGGGAAAGTCAAAGCGGGCCATAGGCGACTCCTTACAAGGTTAACAGGCCGGACGCAGCAGGGCGTGATAGCGGCGATCGAACCACACCAGCCCCTGCGGCTCGGCCTGGCGGGCGATGGCCACCACTTCACAAAACAGAATGTCGTGGGTGCCGACGCTGACCACCTGGCTTATGCGGCAGTCGAAGCTGACCAGCGCCTCCTCCAGCCGCGGGCAGCCGGTGGCCCCGGTCTGCCAGCGGCCAACGGCGAAGCGGTCATCCATCGCCGTTTTGCCGCCGAACAGATTGGAGAGCGGTTCCTGCCCGGCGGCCAGGGTATTGACGCACAGGCTCTGGTGCTGGCTGAACACCGGCCAGACCGAGGCGCTGCGGTTAAGGCACACCAGCAGAGTCGGCGGCGCGTCGGTGACGCTGCACACCGCGCTGGCGGTAAAGCCCGCCCGTCCGGCGGGCCCGGCGGTGGTGACGACGCTGACCGCCGAACTGACGCAGGCCATGGCGTCGCGAAACTGCTGTTTATCCGCGTGGGTCATCTGCGCTCCTTATGCCAGCCGGCAGGCGTCGTTGAAGTCGAGGCGGGGCAGGCGGGGATAGAGCGCCTGCGGGTCGCCGTAGCCGATATTAATAAGCAGGTTGCTGCGCCAGCCGCTGTCGGCAAAAAACGCCGCGTCCACCTGCTCCTGGTCGAAGCCGGACATTGGGCCGGTATCGAGCCCCAGCGAGCGGCAGGCGAAGATCAGGTACGCCGCCTGCAGGCTGCTGTTGCGAAAGGCGGTTTCCTGGGCGAGCTGCGAGCTGGAGGTGAACCAGCTGCGGGCGTCACCGTGGGGAAACAGCGTCGGCAGCCGATCGTAAAACTGCGGATCCCAGGCGACGATGGCGGTTACCGGCGCGGTCAGGGTCTTTTGCAGATTGCCGCTGGAGAGCGCCGGGCGCAGCCGCGCTTTACCCTCCGCCGAGCGGATAAAGACAAAGCGCGCCGGGCTGCAGTTGGCGGATGTCGGCCCCATCTTCAGCAGATCGTACAGCGCGCGCAGGGTTTCGTCGCTCACCGGCTTGTCCAGCCAGCCGCTGTGGGTTCTCGCGCCGGTAAAAAGGGTTTCCAATGCGGCAGCGGAAATCGCCTCACTCATACACTCTCCTTTTCAGCAAACAGATGCGCCGTCATGCCGTCCAGCAGCAGCGCGTTAAAGATGTCAGGTTCCGTAACGTTGCAGGCGTGGCCGCCGCTCGCCATCACCGCCAGCGTGCTGTCCGGCAGGGCGCGGTGAAGCGTGGTCGAGCAGGCGGAGGGCACCAGCAGGTCGTCGCGGGCGGCGATAACCAGCGCCGGACAGGCCAGCGCCTGCGCCCGCGTCGTAAAGTCCGCGCCCTTCAGCGCCGCCAGCCGGCGGCGCAGGTTGTGCTCGCCCTGAAAGTGGCTGAGGCCCAGCGCCTCTTCGGCCTCCAGGCGCGGCATCTGCTCCGCCATCCAGTCGGCGGGATAGAGAAACAGCGGCTGCGCTTCGACCCAGGCCTCGGCGCCGCCCGCCGCCAGCAGGCGCTCGCGCACCGCGAAGCAGCGGCGGGTGTGCGGGCTGAGGCTCAGCCAGCCGTTGACCAGTACCAGGCCGCTGACGGCTTCGGGAAAATCGAGGGCCATCTGCAGGCCGATCAGCGCCCCCAGCGCGTGGCCGATAATCGCGACGCGGCCGAAGCCCGCCTGCGCCAGGGCGTCGCGCAGCTCGCGGGCCATCATCGCCATGCTGTAGTCGTCCGCAAGCGTCGCCGGGTTGCTGCCGGTACCGCGCTGATCCCAGAACAGCACCTGATAGCGCGCCTTCAGGACGGCCAGCTGCGGCAGCCAGTAGCCGCCGGTGCCGCCCAGGCCGGAAACCATCACCACGACCGGCGCACCGGCATAAGGCGCCGGGTGGGTGTGCAGCCCGCTCATGCCGGCTTACCGACGTGGGCCACGGTGGCTATCTCCACCAGCGCCTCGGGCTTTACCAGACCGCACTGGATGCAGAAGCGCGCGGGCTTATCGCCGGGAAAAAATTCGGCGTAGACCTCGTTAATCGCGGCGTAGTTTTTCCAGTCGGTGATAAAGATGCTGTTGAAAGTCACGTCCGCCATCGTGCCGCCCGCCGTTTCGATAACGCGCCGGATAGTCTCCAGCACGTGGCGGGTTTGCGCCTTTGGGTCGCCGGGATAAACCACGTTATTGTCGCTGTCGAAGGGCAGCGTACCGGAGACGTACACCACGCCGTCGGCCAGGGTACCGGGCACGAAGGGGGCAATAGGCGTTGACGTTCCCGCCGGAATAATCACCTGCTTAGGCATACTGTTTCTCCTGATGAGCGGCGGTCGCGCCGAGGGTCTGGCAGAAGGTATCAACGTCGCTGACCCAGCCAAAAAACGTTTCGATATTGAACAGCGCCGCCTGCTGGGCGAAGGCCGGGCCCGCCTGATGGGTGGCGTCCTCCAGCACGATGCCGAAGTATTCGAGGAAGAAGCCGTCCCGCAGGGTGGATTCGACGCAGACGTTGGTGGCAATGCCGGTAAACACCAGGTGGCGGATGCCGCGGCTGCGCAATATGCTGTCCAGCGGCGTATTGAAGAAGCCGCTGTAGCGCGGTTTCGGCAGCACGATATCGCCGGGCTGCGGCTTAAGCGCGTCCACCAGTTGATAGTCCCAGCCGCCCTTCGCCAGCAGCGTGCCCGCAAGCTCCGGGCGCCTGCGCATGGTTTTCAGGGCGTTGGACTTGTGGTAGTTCGGTGAGCCGGGGCCGCCTGCCTCCACGTACTGCGGATCCCAGCCGTTCTGGAACCAGATAATGGTCATCCCGGCATCGCGGGCGGCCTTCACCGCGACGTTGATGCGCTCGATCACCGGGCGCGTGGCCGAGACGTCAAACCCGGCGAGATCGAGATAGCCCCCCTCGCTGGCGTAGGCATTTTGCATATCAACGACGATCAGCGCGCTCTGCGCCGGGCTGAAGTCAATGGCTTCCGGTCGTGCGGGCAGGGTTAACATCAGGCGACCTCCTTCTCGGTCAGGGCGGGTAAATGGGCGCGGCAGCGCATCAGGGGCTGAATACGCTCGCCGAAGGTTTCGATCCCGGCGAGGAAATCGTCAAAGGTCAGCAGCACGCCTTCGGCGCCGGGGACGGCGGCCACCTCGTCGAGCATCTTCGCGACGCTGGCGTAAGACCCCACCAGGGTGCCCATATTGATATTCACCGCCGAGGTGGGGTCCGCCATCTGGCGCACGTTGGTGTCGCTGCCCGAGCGGGTATCCTTCTGGCTCTGCTCGGTGAGCCAGGCCAGCGCCTCATCGTCGGCGCCGGCCTTGTAGTGCTCCCATTTGGCGCGGGCCGCCTCGTCGGTCTCATCGGCGATGACCATAAACAGCACGTAGGAACCGACGTGACGGCCGGTTTTGTCCGCCGCCGCTTTCATCCGCGCAGCGGTGGGCGCAAAGGCGGCGGGGGTATTGACGCCTTTGCCAAAGCAGAAGTTGTAGTCGGCGTGCTGCGCCGAAAAGGCCATGCCAGCGTCGCTCTGCCCGGCGCAGATCACCTTCATCGGCCGCGAAGGCTGCGGGCTGACCCGGCAATCGTTCATGGTGAAGAAGTCGCCCTTGAAGTCGCTTTTGCCGGTGCCCCACAGATCGCGCAGCACCTGCACGTACTCGGTGAGGTAGTCATAGCGGCGGGAGAAGTAGTCGTCCCCCGGCCAGAGGCCCATCTGCTCGTACTCCGGCTTCTGCCAGCCGGTCACCAGATTGACGCCGAAGCGGCCGCCGGAGATGGAGTCAATTGTCGAAGCCATGCGCGCCACGATGGCGGGCGGCAGGGTCAGGGTGGCGGCGGTGGCGTAGATCTCAATTTTTGAGGTCACGGCGGCAAGGCCCGCCATCAGGGTGAAGGACTCCATATTGTGGTCCCAGAATTCGGTCTTGCCGCCGAAGCCGCGCAGTTTGATCATCGACAGCGCAAAGTCGAAGTGGTAGTGCTCCGCCTTCTGTACGATGGCCTTATTCAGTTCAAACGTTGGCATGTACTGCGGCGCGTGGGTGGAGATAAGCCAGCCGTTGTTGCCAATGGGCACGAATACACCAATTTTCATCATGAACACCTCTCTGAAGTCGGGAACCGGGCGCGGCGCTGCCTCCTGCATCTCCTCTCCGCCTCGCAGCAGGAGTTCAGCAAGATGAGTGCCAGTTTTAAAATTGCCAATGTTATTAAATGGTTAATTATGAGTTACGTAAAAAGCACCGAAAAAGTGGACTAAACGGTCAAATTGCGTGCACAAAAAACAGGCAGCGCTGTGCCAAAGCGGTGCGCGGGGTGTGAAGGCGGCGGGCTTTTGCTATGATTTGGACGATAAATGAAGGAGAGGTCGCATGGCACAGGCAGCCACGAGAAAAACCGGCAAGCGCACCCTGGCGGTCAACGCCAAGAAAGAGGCCATTCTGAATGCCGCGCTGAAGACGTTTTCGCAGTACGGCATTCACGGCAGCCGGATTGAGCAGGTCGCTGACCTGGCGGGCGTATCGAAAACCAATCTGCTGTACTACTATCCGTCGAAGGAGGCGCTCTACGTCGCGGTAATGCGCAATATCCTCGACATCTGGCTGACGCCGCTGCGCGCCTTTCGCGAAGACTTCGCCCCGCTGGTGGCGATCCGCGAATATATTCGCCTCAAGCTTGAGGTCTCCAGGGATCATCCCGAAGCTTCGCGGCTGTTCTGCCTGGAGATGCTGCAGGGCGCGCCGCTGCTGATGGCCGAACTGACCGGCGACTTAAAGCAGCTGGTGGCCGAGAAGTCGGCGATCATCACCGGCTGGGTCGAGGCGGGGCGGCTGGCGGAGGTTGACCCCCACCACCTGATCTTTATGATCTGGGCCGCCACCCAGCACTACGCCGACTTTGCCACCCAGGTGGAAGCGGTGACCGGCAAAACGCTGCAGGACGAGGCGTTCTTTCAGGAGACCGTCGATAACGTCCAGCGGATGATCATCGAAGGCATCCGCCTGCGTTAGCCGGCGGGCGGCAGGGGGCAGCTCAGGTCGCCCTCTTCGCAGTTGAGCAGCGACTCCAGCCAGGCGGTGCGCTCGACGGTTTTCTCCGTCAGGCACTGGCTGCGGATCATCGGCTGGACGCTGCCGCCTTCGGCGCCGGAGGCGACCAGGGCGCAGTCGGCGTCGCGCAGGGCAATCCACTTCTGCTGAGCGGTTTTCACCCGCGCTTTGGTCTCACCGGTCGCCCGCTGCAGCACGGTCGCGTAGGTGTCATTAAGCTTTTTATCGGCGGCCTGGTACTCTCCGGCGGCGCACTCGTTCATTGCCAACTGCGTGGCTGCATTACCGCAATCTTCAGCCAGCGCGCCGGCGCTCAGCAGCAGACCGACCGTTAATATGATTCCTCTCATCACTCTTCTCCTTCGCGTTGCGGACATAAAAAAGGCTCCGTTTCCGGAGCCTTCTCACAGGTGCATTAACTGGCCAGGCGTCCGGTGGCGCTGCGCTTACCAGCCTACGGAGCAAATGCGTAGGCCGGTGCAAGCGAAGCGCCGCCGGGCAAAGGGCTGCACACAGGGCAAAAATTAAGGCTCCGTTTCCGGAGCCTTAATTAACCACAGCCTTAGCCGATTGTCATCAGGCTGGCGTTGCCGCCCGCCGCCGCGGTGTTCACGCTCAGCGAGCGCTCGTGGTAGAGGCGCTCCAGCAGCAGATTGGTCTCGCCGCGGGCAAAGCCCTGCACTGAAACAATCGCTCCGTCGCGGGCCGCCACCTGCTGGCACAGTTCGCGCAGCTGGTCGGAGTCGCCGTGGTAGATAACCGCGTCGAACTGCGCGCTGGCGATCTGCTCGCGTCCGGCGAAGCGAATGCGCTCGCTGACCGCCGTCGGCAGCTGTTTCGCCAGGCCGCGCTGCAGCCCGTCTTCCGGCCACAGCACCTCGCAGCCCGCGGCGGTCGCCGCCGCCAGCTGGATCAGCGCGTCCTCTTCGTTATCGGCGAGGCACAGCACCCGCTCGCGCGGCACCAGCGTCCAGGTGTTGCGCTCCCCGGTCGGACCCGGCAGCACGCGCTGGGTGCCGGCCTGGGCCAGTTCGCCGTAGCGATCGCACAGCGCCTGCAGCGCCGGGCGCTTGATGGCCCAGGCGCGCAGGGCGGTCAGCGGCTGCTCCAGCACGCTCTTAAGCTGGCTGTCCACCGGATAGTGGGCATCCTGGCGATTGAGCGTGGTGAGCAGCGCGTCTTCCGGACGGCTGGCCAGCAGGCGGTAGAGGTACATCGGACCGCCCGCTTTCGGGCCGGTGCCGGAGAGGCCTTCGCCGCCGAACGGCTGCACGCCGACCACGGCGCCAACCATGTTGCGGTTAACGTACAGGTTGCCGACGTGGGCGCTGCCGGTGACCTGGGCGATGGTCTCATCGATGCGGGTGTGCACCCCAAGCGTCAGGCCGTAGCCGGAGGCGTTGATCTGCTCTACCAGCGCGCCCAGCTTGTTGCGGTTGTAGCGTACCACGTGCAGTACCGGACCAAACACCTCTTTCTCCAGCTCGTCGAAGCTCTCAAGCTCGATCAGCGTCGGCGGCACGAAGGTGCCCTGGGCCCACTCGCGGCGATCCTCGCTGTTCTCGCGCACCGCCTGGAACACGCTGCGGCCTTTGCCGCGCAGGGCCTGAATGTGGCGCTCAATATTCTGCTTCGCCTCGGCGTCGATCACCGGTCCGATATCGGTGGTCATCCGGCCCGGGTTGCCCATCCGGCATTCGGCCATCGCCCCTTTGAGCATTTTCAGCGTATGGTCGGCAACGTCGTCCTGCAGGCAGAGCACGCGCAGGGCGGAGCAGCGCTGTCCGGCGCTGTCGAAGGCCGAGGCCACCACGTCAACCACCACCTGCTCGGTCAGCGCCGAGGAGTCGACGATCATCGCGTTCATGCCGCCGGTTTCGGCGATCAGCGGCGTCGGACGGCCCTGCGGATCGAGACGGCTGGCGATATTGCGCTGCAGCAGGCTGGCCACCTCGGTGGAGCCGGTGAACATCACGCCGCGCACGCGGTCGTCGCCGGTCAGCTGCGCGCCGACGGTTTCACCGCGGCCCGGCAGGAGCTGAACCACGCCCGGCGGCACGCCCGCCTCCAGCAGGATGTTAACGCCCTGGGCGGCGATCAGCGGCGTCTGCTCGGCGGGCTTCGCCAGCACGCTGTTGCCGGCGGCAAGGGCGGCGGCAATCTGGCCGGTGAAGATCGCCAGCGGGAAGTTCCACGGGCTGATGCACACCACCGGGCCGAGCGGGCGGTGGGTTTCGTTATCGAAGTCGTCGCGCACCTGGCCGGCGTAGTAGTGGAGGAAGTCCACCGCCTCGCGCACCTCGGCGATGGCGTTGGCGAAGGTTTTCCCCGCCTCGCGCACCAGAATGCCCATCAGCTGCTGCATCTGATCTTCCATCAGCATCGCGGCGCGCTCAAGAATAGCGGCGCGCTCCTGCGGCGGGGTGGCGAACCAGATAGGCGCGCTGTTAACCGCGTTCTCCAGCGCCTGCTCTACTTCGTTCTCCGTCGCGTCGCGCACGTAGCCGACGATATCTTTCGGCTCCGCCGGGTTAACTACCGGCGCCATTTCACCGTCGTCCACCGGCTGCTCCAGCACCGGCTTCGCGCGCCACTGCTGCTGGGCGTTGGTCAGCAGGGAGGAGGAGAGGGAGGCCAGGCGGTGTTCGTTGGCCAGGTCCAGACCGGCGGAGTTGACGCGGCCGCTGCCGTACAGCTCGCGCGGCAGCGGGATCTTCGGATGAGGCAGGCCGGGCTGGCCCTCCTGGCGCGCCAGCTCTTCCACGGCGCACACCGGATCGGCCACCAGTTCGTCCAGCGGCAGGCTGGTGTCGGCGATGCGGTTAACGAAGGAGGTGTTGGCCCCGTTCTCCAGCAGGCGGCGCACCAGATAGGCGAGCAGGGTTTCGTGGGTGCCCACCGGGGCGTAGATACGGCAGGGGCGGTTGAGCTTGCCGTCGGAAACTTTGCCGACCACCTGGTCATACAGCGGTTCGCCCATGCCGTGCAGGCACTGGAACTCGTACTGGCCCGGATAGTAGTTCTGCCCGGCCAGCTGGTAAATCGCCGCCAGGGTGTGGGCGTTGTGGGTGGCGAACTGCGGATAAATCAGGTTCGGCGCCGCCAGCAGCTTTTTGGCGCAGGCGAGGTAGGAGACGTCGGTGTAAACCTTGCGGGTGTAGACCGGATAGCCTTCCAGGCCATCCATCTGGGCGCGTTTGATTTCGCTGTCCCAGTAGGCGCCCTTCACCAGGCGGATCATCAGGCGGCGGCGGCTGCGGCCCGCCAGATCCACCAGATAGTCAATGACGAACGGGCAGCGCTTCTGGTAGGCCTGGATCACGAAGCCGATGCCGTTCCAGCCCGCCAGCTCCGGCTCGAAGCAGAGTTTTTCCAGCAGATCGAGGGAGATCTCCAGCCGGTCCGCCTCTTCGGCGTCAATATTGATGCCGATATCGTAGGAGCGGGCCAGCAGCGTGAGGGACTTCAGGCGCGGATAGAGTTCGTCCATCACCCGGTCGTACTGGGCGCGGCTGTAGCGCGGGTGCAGGGCAGAGAGCTTAATCGAGATCCCCGGTCCTTCATAAATGCCGCGGCCGTTGGACGCTTTGCCGATGGCGTGGATCGCCTGCTGGTAGGAGACCATATAGGCCTGCGCGTCGGCGGCGGTCAGCGCCGCTTCGCCCAGCATATCGTAGGAGTAGCGGAAGCCTTTTTCCTCCAGCTTGCGGGCGTTGGCCAGCGCTTCGGCGATGGTTTCGCCGGTGACGAACTGCTCGCCCATCAGGCGCATCGCCATATCCACGCCTTTGCGGATCAGCGGCTCGCCGCTCTTGCCGATGATGCGGTTCAGGGAGCGCGAGAGATTAGCTTCATTATGGGTCGAGACCAGGCGGCCGGTGAACAGCAGGCCCCAGGTGGCGGCGTTAACGAACAGCGACGGGCTGCGGCCAATGTGCGACTGCCAGTTGCCGTTGCTGATCTTATCGCGGATCAGCGCATCGCGGGTGCCCTTATCGGGAATGCGCAGCAGCGCTTCCGCCAGGCACATCAGGGCCACGCCCTCCTGGGAGGAGAGGGAGAACTCCTGCAGCAGGCTCTGCACCATCCCGGCGCGGCCGGAGGCGTTCTTCTGGTTGCGCAGCTTTTCCGCCAGCTGGTAGGCCAGTTTGTGCGCTTGATCGGCCATCGGCTGCGGCAGGCGGGCCTGCTCCAGCAGCATCGGCACGGCGTCCGTTTCCGGACGGCGCCAGGCGGCGGTGATCGCCGAGCGGGTTACCGACTGCGGCAAAATCTGTTCGGCGAAGTCGAGGAACGGCTGGTGCGGCTCTTCCGTCGGCAGGGCGCCTTCTTCGCTCTCGTTGGCGGCGCCCGCCAGCAGGGCCGGGATCTCCGGCAGCGTTTCGTCGTTTTCGAGTTTTTCAAGATAGTTAAAAATGGCCTGCTTGATCAGCCAGTGCGGCGTGCGGTCGATGCGCGTGGCGGCGCTCTTAATCCGTTCCCGGGTGGCGTCGTCAAGCTTAACGCCCATGGTGGTTGTCCCCATGTCTTGCTCCTGTTGTTCTGCTGTTGCTTATCTGGACGCTAAGGACTATCCGCTATGTTGCAACTTTGTGCAACCTTGTTAAGTGTGACCTCGCCAGCAATCATACAAAACGATTGCTTGTTAAAGAGCTTTAACAATAAAAGCGGTGCTGATATTTACCAAAGTTTCCAGTATTCATGCGCCATATAACACTTTTGGCAGGTGCAACCGGTAAAAATGTGAGCGAGTGCAACCTATAGGAAAATGCTCTGGTTTATGGGGTGTAATATGTGTGAATGAGGTGTTAAATCGTTTGTGAATAGATTTGGCATACGGCAGGATAGCTGTCCGCCGATACCAGGCACCTCATTACCCCGTTCCGGTAATGAACTAATAGAACGACTCTGGAGAGACTTTGATGGCCGTTAGCACACCGATGTTGGTGACCTTCTGCGTGTATATTTTTGCCATGCTACTGATAGGCTTTATCGCATGGCGCTCTACGCGCAACTTTGATGACTACATTCTGGGCGGGCGCAGCCTGGGCCCGTTCGTTACCGCACTCTCAGCGGGCGCTTCCGATATGAGCGGCTGGCTGCTGATGGGCCTGCCGGGCGCTATCTTTGTTTCCGGGATCTCGGAAAGCTGGATCGCCATCGGCCTGACCCTCGGGGCGTGGATCAACTGGAAGCTGGTGGCCGGGCGCCTGCGCGTGCACACCGAGGCGAACAACAACGCCCTGACCCTGCCGGACTACTTCACCAGCCGCTTTGAAGATAAGAGCCGCATTCTGCGCATTATCTCAGCGGTGGTTATTCTGCTGTTCTTCACTATCTACTGTGCCTCCGGCATCGTGGCCGGCGCGCGCCTGTTTGAAAGCACCTTCGGCATGAGCTACGAAACGGCGCTGTGGGCCGGGGCTGCGGCAACCATTCTCTATACCTTCATCGGCGGCTTCCTCGCGGTGAGCTGGACCGACACCGTGCAGGCCAGCCTGATGATCTTCGCCCTGATCCTGACGCCGGTTATCGTTATCATCACCGTCGGCGGCTTCGGCGATTCGCTGGAAGTTATCAAGCAAAAGAGCATCGAGAACATTGATATGCTCAAGGGCCTGAACTTCGTCGCCATCATCTCCCTGATGGGCTGGGGCCTGGGCTACTTCGGCCAGCCGCATATTCTGGCGCGATTTATGGCCGCTGATTCACACCACAACCTGGCCCAGGCGCGCCGGATCAGTATTACGTGGATGATCCTCTGCCTCGCCGGCACCGTGGCGGTGGGCTTCTTCGGCATCGCCTATTTTCAGGAGAACCCGTCGCAGGCCGGGGCGGTTAACCAGAACGCCGAGCGCGTCTTTATTGAGCTGACGCAGATCCTGTTCAACCCGTGGATCGCCGGTATTCTGCTGTCGGCCATTCTGGCGGCGGTGATGTCCACGCTGAGCTGCCAGCTGCTGGTCTGCTCCAGCGCCATTACCGAAGACCTGTATAAAGCCTTCCTGCGTAAGAACGCCGGGCAGAAAGAGCTGGTGTGGGTCGGCCGCTTTATGGTGCTGCTGGTGGCGCTGATCGCCATTCTGATGGCCGCCAACCCGGAAAACCGCGTACTGGGCCTGGTGAGCTACGCCTGGGCCGGCTTCGGCGCGGCGTTTGGTCCGGTGGTGCTGTTCTCGGTGATGTGGTCGCGAATGACCCGCAACGGCGCCCTGGCGGGCATGGTCATCGGCGCGGTTACCGTGCTGGTGTGGAAGCAGTTCGGCTGGCTGGGCCTGTACGAAATCATTCCGGGCTTTATCTTCGGCAGCCTCGGTATCGTGGTCTTCAGCCTGCTGGATAAAGCCCCGTCTGCCTCTATGCAGAAGCGCTTTGCCGAGGCCGATGCCCACTATCATTCGGCGCCGCCGTCGCGCCTGCAGGCGGAGTAATCTCTTCGCCTGATGTACATGAAGCCCGCGCCAGCGGGCTTTTTTCTTTCCCGCAGCCATCGCCGCCGCGAACGGCGCCAGCGGTCAATGGCCGCACCTTATTGCGCTGCCGTTTATCATTAGCCACACATTTTACTTGTGTTTCTTTTTGCCGTAATGATAATCGCTATCAGTGCTATTTACATAACTTTGCGTCCGTTGACTGCAGAACACGCTGAAGGTGTCGGCTATGTTTGTTCCTTTTCTGATTATGCTCCGCGAGGGGCTTGAGGCGGCGCTGATCGTCAGCCTGATTGCCAGCTACCTGAAGCGCACCGGGCGCGGGCGCTGGCTTGGCGCGATGTGGATTGGCGTTTTCCTTGCCGCCGGTCTCTGCCTCGGCCTCGGCATTTTTATCAACGAAACCACCGGCGAATTTCCGCAGAAGCAGCAGGAGCTGTTCGAGGGCATCGTGGCGGTAATTGCGGTGATTATCCTCACCTGGATGGTGTTCTGGATGCGCAAAGTGTCGCGCAACGTCAGGCAACAGCTGGAGGAGGCGGTCGAAGGGGCGCTGCAGAAAAGCGGCGGCCAGGGCTGGGCGCTGGTGCTGATGGTGTTCTTCGCGGTGGCCCGCGAGGGGCTGGAGTCGGTCTTCTTCCTGCTGGCGGCCTTCCAGCAGGATCTCGGCATCTGGCCGCCGCTGGGGGCGATACTCGGGCTGGCGACGGCGGTGGTGCTCGGCTTCATGATCTACTGGGGCGGCGTAAAGCTCAATCTCGGCGCCTTCTTCAAGTGGACCAGCCTGTTCATTCTGCTGGTGGCCGCGGGCCTCGCCGCCGGGGCCATTCGCGCCTTCCACGAGGCCGGCCTGTGGAACGCCTTCCAGCAGGTGGCCTTTGACTTCAGCAATACGCTATCGACCCACACGCTGTTCGGCACGCTGCTGGAGGGGATCTTCGGCTATCAGGAGAGCCCGACGGTCAGCGAAGTGGCGGTGTGGCTGCTCTATCTTATTCCGGCGCTGGTGCTGTTCGCGCTGCCGCCGCGCGCCGGGGCGGCAGCGTCCCGCAGCGCGCCCTGATGCCTTTATAGTTACAACATACTTATACAAAGGATGCGTCATAATGATTAACTTCCACCGTAGTGCGCTTACGCTTAGCCTCGCGGCGCTGTTTGCTTCCGCCTCATACGCCCACGCCGCCGACGTTCCGCAGGTCAAGGTGACGGTGACCGACAAGCAGTGCGAACCGATGAACCTTACGGTCAACGCCGGTAAAACGCAGTTCATCATCCAGAACCACAGCCAGAAGGCGCTGGAGTGGGAGATCCTCAAGGGCGTGATGGTCGTGGAGGAGCGGGAAAACATCGCCCCCGGCTTTACCCAGAAGCTGACCGCCAACCTGCAGCCGGGCGAGTATGAGATGACCTGCGGCCTGCTGACCAACCCGAAAGGCAAGCTGACGGTGAAGGGCGAAGCCACGGCGGACGCCGCCAAAGCCGACGCCGTACTGGCGCTGGGGGAGGCGATTACTCAGTATAAGGCCTACGTGATGGCAGAAACCGCCGAGCTGGTGAAAGGCACTCAGGCCTTTACCGACGCGGTGAAGGCCGGCGACATTGAGAAAGCCAAAGCGCTGTACGCGCCGACCCGCCGGCACTACGAGCGCATCGAACCGATTGCCGAGCTGTTCTCCGATCTCGACGGCAGTATCGACGCCCGCGAAGACGACTACGAGAAGAAAGCGGAAGATCCGAAATTCACCGGTTTCCACCGTCTGGAGAAGGCGCTGTTCGGCGACAACACCACCAAAGGGATGGATAAGTACGCCACGCAGCTGAACGCCGACGTGCAGGAGCTGCAGAAGCGCATCGGCGAGCTGGCCTTCCCGCCGTCAAAAGTGGTAGGCGGCGCCGCTGACCTGATTGAAGAAGTGGCCTCCAGCAAGATCAGCGGTGAAGAAGACCGCTACAGCCACACCGACCTGTGGGATTTCCAGGCCAACGTCGACGGCGCGCAGAAAATCGTCAATCTGCTGCGTCCGCAGCTGCAGAAGGACAACGCCGCCCTGCTGGCGAAAGTCGATGCCAACTTTAAGAAAGTCGATACCATCCTGGCTAAATACAAGACCAAAGAGGGTTACGAAACGTACGACAAGCTGACCGACGGCGATCGCAAGGCGCTGAAAGGGCCGATCACTACGCTGGCGGAAGATCTGGCCCAGCTGCGCGGGATCCTCGGACTGGACTAAGGCAATGGCAGAGAATAAAAGGCCCGAGGCGGCGGAACCCGCCCGCCGACGGCTGCTGAAAAGTATGGGCGCCCTCGGCGGCGCCCTGGCGCTCACCGGCGGCTGTCCGGTGGCCCACGGCGCACCGGCGCAGAGCGCGCCGGGAACCCTCTCTCCGGATGCGCGGATGGAGAAGCAGCCCTTTCACGGCCTCCATCAGGCCGGGGTACTGACGCCCCAGCAGGCGGCAATGATGATCGTGGCTTTTGACGTACTGGCCGCGGATAAAGCCGATCTTGAGCGGCTGTTTCGCCTGCTCACCGAACGCATCCGCTTTCTGACCAGCGGCGGCCCGATCCCCGACACGCCCAATCCGCGCCTGCCGCCGATGGACTCCGGCATTCTCGGCGAATTTATCGCCCCGGACAATCTGACGGTAACCGTATCGCTCGGGCACTCGCTGTTTGACGCACGCTTTGGCCTGGCGGCGCAGATGCCGAAAAAGCTGCAGCGGATGACGCGCTTCCCCAACGACGCCCTGGACGCCGACCTGTGCCACGGCGATCTGCTGCTGCAGATCTGCGCCAACACCCAGGATACGGTGATCCACGCCCTGCGGGACATTATTAAGCACTCGCCCGATCTGCTCAGCGTACGCTGGAAGCGGGAAGGGTTTATCTCCAACCACGCGGCCCGCAGCAGAGGCAAGGAGACGCCGATCAACCTGCTGGGCTTCAGGGACGGCACGGCGAACCCCGACAGCAGCGACGCGGCGCTGATGGACAAGATAATCTGGGTGACGAAAGAGCAGGGCGAACCGGCGTGGGCGGTTGGCGGCACCTATCAGGCCGCGCGCATCATTCAGTTCCGGGTGGAGTTCTGGGACCGCACGCCGCTCAAGGAGCAGCAGACCATCTTTGGCCGCGAGAAGCTCTCCGGCGCACCGCTGGGGATGCAGCATGAGCACGACGTGCCCGACTATACCCGCGATCCCGACGGCGAGGTGATTGCCCTCGACAGCCACATCCGGCTGGCGAACCCGCGTACGCCGGAAACCGAGGCCAACCTGATGATGCGCCGGGGCTACAGCTACTCGCTGGGGGTCAGCAACTCGGGCCAGCTCGATATGGGCCTGCTGTTTGTCTGCTATCAGCACGATCTCGAGAAGGGGTTTCTGACGGTGCAGAAGCGGCTCAACGGCGAGGCGCTGGAGGAGTACATCAAGCCCATCGGCGGCGGCTACTTCTTCGTGCTGCCCGGCGTGCCTGATGACAAGCACTATCTCGGGCAGCCGCTGCTGGAGGCCTGAGCAGCGCCCCGCCCGCACGGGCGGGGCGTCATTAATTTTTAATATTGGTAGTCTGTTGAAATCGTTATGTAATATTGGATGCGTAATCTGCCCCCGCACCACTCTTGCGGGAAAATATTATTCAAGTAAAAATAATGTTGCATTAATGATAATTTTTGATGTACTTAATACATGAGCGGCAGTTCCCGGCAGTGATAGCTCACTTAGGAGATCGCGGATGGTAGGGTCCTGTACTGGACAAAAACGTAAACACAACCGCACGACCCGGCGCGGAGGTCCCACCTCCGGCAGCGATATCCCCACCGCTCAATTTCCCCTTTCCATTTCCACAGCAGATGATTCTCTCTACGATGTGATACGCGTCGGGCATCGTCGCGTCTTCGCATCATTTCGACAGGCAAGCAATGGCTTACAAGGAAGCCAAACCTCAGGCGTTAGTGTTCATCAGCGTGCCGTGGCCGGCGCGCATCATGTTGACCAACAACTCAAGGTGCTATCAATGGGAAGACAGAAAGCAGTGATCAAAGCGCGTCGTGAAGCAAAACGTGTGCTGAGACGGGATTCGCGCAGCTATAAACAGCGCGAAGAAGAGTCGGTCACCTCGCTTGTGCAGATGAGCGGCGTGGAAGCCATTGGCATGGCGCGGGACAGCCGCGATACCTCGCCAATCGCAGCGCGCAATGAGGCTCAGGCGCACTACCTGAATGCTATCGAGAGTAAACAGCTGATTTTTGCCACGGGCGAAGCCGGGTGCGGTAAGACCTGGATTAGCGCGGCAAAAGCGGCTGAGGCGCTGATCCATAAGGATGTGGACAGAATCATCGTCACCCGTCCGGTCCTGCAGGCCGATGAAGATCTCGGCTTCCTGCCCGGCGACATCTCCGAAAAGTTCGCGCCCTATTTCAGACCGGTCTATGACGTGCTGGTCAGAAGGCTGGGGGCCTCTTTTATGCAGTACTGTCTGCGCCCGGAGATTGGGAAAGTCGAAATCGCGCCGTTCGCCTATATGCGCGGACGCACCTTTGAAAATGCGGTGGTGATTCTGGACGAGGCCCAGAACGTGACCGCAGCGCAAATGAAAATGTTCCTCACCCGCCTCGGGGAAAACGTGACGGTCATCGTTAACGGCGACATCACTCAGTGCGACCTGCCCCGCGGCGTACAGTCCGGGCTCAGCGATGCGCTCGCACGTTTTGAGGAGGATGAGATGGTCGGCATCGTGCGCTTTACCAGCGACGATTGCGTCCGCTCGGCCCTCTGTCAGCGAACCCTGCACGCCTACAATTAGCGCGGCAGCACCATCAATAAAAGGCCCGGATAGCGTATCCGGGCCTTTTCATTGTGGGGCGTCAGCCCTGCCAGGGCGCGTAGTCGGTATAACCTTTCGCATCGCCGCCGTAGAGCGTCAGACGGGCGTCGGGATCGAACGCCTGCAGCGGCCAGTCGTTGCGCAGGCGGGTGGCGAGATCGGGGTTGGTGATGTAGGGCGTGCCGAAGGCGAACAGGTCGGCATAGCCTTTATCCAGCATCGCCTGCGCCATTTCACCGGTCAGCTTACCGGCGACCATCACCGGATGCGGATAGATCTCGCGCACCCGGCGGCGGAAGCTCTCCGGCACCTCGACGTAGCGCGAAATACGCTCGGAGAAGTGCACGTAGGCCAGCTTCATTGGCGCGATGGCCGCCAGGGCCTTCAGCACCACCTCTTCGATTTCGGCATCGTCAGCGGCGAAGCCTTCCATAATGTGCGGCGACAGGCGCACCGCGACCTTATCGCTACCAACGGCATCGCTGACTGCCTGCAAAGTTTCGACCAGGAAGCGAATGCGGTTCTGCTGGCTGCCGCCGTACTGGTCGCTGCGCTGATTGCTGGTCGAGCGCAGGAAGCTGTCAAACAGATAGCCGTGGGCGGCGTGGATCTCCACGCCGTCGAATCCGGCCTCAACCGCGTTGCGCGCCGCCTGCACGAAGTCGGCGATGGTCTGGTCGATATCCGCCTGAGTCATTGCGCGCGGCGTCTCCGTTTCCACCATCCCGTAGCCGCCTTCCGGCAGGGGGCCGAAGACCTTATCCGGATCCTTGCACGCCGAGGCCGACAGCGGCTGCTGGCCGCTGATGCTCGAATGGCTGCGGCGCCCGACGTGCCAGAGCTGAATAAAAATTTTGCTGCCGGCGGCGTGCACCGCCTGCGTGACTTTTTTCCAGCCCTCGATGTGCTCCGCCGTGTAGATACCCGGCGTCATCGAATAGCCGCGCGCAACCGCAGAAACCGGCGCGCCCTCGGTAATAATCAGCCCGGCATCGGCGCGCTGCTGATAGTAGGTAGCCATCATCGCATTCGGTACATCGCCCGGCTGCGAGGTGCGCGAGCGGGTCATCGGGGCCATGGCGATGCGGTTGCTCAACGGCGTTGAGCCTAAGGTAAAAGCGTCAAATAAGCTGTGGGACATTGCGGTTCTCCCGGTGTTTTGAATTGCGGTCAGGATAGCGGGCGGGATTGTTGGGATTAAGTAGGGGAATGGGGAAGGACTTTTGCGGGAATGGCAATAATTGGAACACCGAACTGAATAGACATCAGACAATCATACGTGGTAGCGAGCTACTATCTTTGCGGGTATGTTTATTGGATGTTAATGTTTATGTGGCGGTTAGCAGGCTCGAATCTTTCGTCAGTTAACTAATTAATAGGGAATTGGGGCATGTTTTCTAATTTAAAACTACTACACATTTTCGGAGACAATCTATCTCCGGATGAATTTGCCAGCATTTTACGGCCATCGACGGCTATTCAGTCAGTCTCCCGACTCAGTAACAGCGAGTTACTCTCTCTTTTTTCCGGGCTTAGCGGTAGTAGCAGAATCGTGCAGCAATCTGGTATGAATCATAATCAGACAGGATTTAACCTGCAGTGGCTTGTGCAGCGTGGATTAAGTTCAGGTGATATCGTTGCCATTGACACAACACCGGGAAAAATTCTGACAACGGGGTCCTTTTACGTAAATGAAGAGGGCCATCTCAGACCCCTGGGCTTCAGGATACTGGCTTCCATTATGAAAGGATAATGGGACGTTATGAGGAGATGGTAAAATCTTATGGACGACGTGCCCGCCCAACTGTGTTTCCGGTTCAGGTTACAGGTTCTAAAAAATCATTAATGGCAGAACAATCCTCCCAAGGGCAACAGACCACAACCCGTAAAGTACAAAAACCTTTAACCAAGGCTGAACGCTGGCAGGAGCGTAAATATTTAATTGGTAGAGGTGAGCGAAGTGTCTATCCAGATGCGCAAACTGCTGCCAGACGGCTGTCTGAGAATAACGTGGCAGTGGAGAAAGCCAAGCTGGCGGAGAATGTTTATAAAACAAAAAATCCCTTGCTCGATACGCCGGAGGTACCGGAAGGATGGAGGGATATTAGTAATGATGAGGCAGCGCTGAGAAAGCTTCACCTTACTCCCAAACTATTAGCGGACAATGATACCGCTCCTGATTTCTTAGCGCGTGTGTACCAACCAGACTCATCTGTTTTTGGCAAGGATCTAAGTACAACCGTTGTGTTTCGAGGTTCAAGAGCGCCCGAGTTTAGCGAAGATATGATTACTACTGCAAAAAAAGTAGTTCTAAAAGGTGACCTATCTGGTATAAAAAATGTTAAGGATTGGACCAATAATGGTGCACAGGGATTAGGATTTAAATCTGATTATTACAAACGGGCTGTTGAAATCGGTAAAGCTTTAAAATATAGCTCAAACGTAGATATTTCAGGTCATTCTTTAGGCGGTGGAATGGCCTCCGCTGCGTCGATTGCCAGTGGAAAACCCGCCTGGACTTTTAATGCGGCTGGTTTAAGTTCAGGAACTGTAGAAAAATATGGTGGAAACATCATAGGTAGTGAGAGAGACATACATGCCTATAGAGTACAAGGCGAAATGTTAACTAAATTACAGGAAGTCCATTTCTGGGATGATCTTAAGAGTGTAAATTATTACGTTCCTGCTTTGTTTCCAAAGGAAGAAATATCATTGTTTTCTCCAGATGCAATAGGTACCAAATACACACTGCCCGGAGGAGTTGGCTCAATGCTAGACCGGCATGGAATTGATCAAGCCATATCGTGTATTGAGAATCAAAAGGATGATGATATTGCAACTATCAGGAGCAGGATGTGAAGAAATTAATCATACTATTCATTATGTTATTTTCTGCGTTACCAATGCAAGGGTGCGAAAAAAAGATGAATTATGAAGCTAAAGATTATTTCAAAGGAAAGAATTTAGAAGTGGCAAAAGTTATAAGTGACGGGGATAGAAATCTTCTGAAAAAAGAGATTTCAGCGATGAGTAATATGGAACTGAATCTTAAAGCTAAAGAAGATATGACGCTTCTGTTTTGGGCTATTTTAAACTATATGGATGATAATGCGACACCTGAAAGACTTAATATCATTACCGATTTAGTTAAAGCAGGTGCAGATCCGCTTCAGCCTCGTGATAAAGGTAAATCAAGCCCTGCTGAATTTGTAATGAAAGCCAGTCGCGGCGTCTGGATCAGAGCAATGCTCGATGGTGGATTAAATCCCAACGCAAAAGATCGTACATACAATGAGCCGATTGTTTTTGAGAGTCGCTATGCGCCCAATAATGATTCGCTAAAAGTAATGCTTGACTATGGAGTAGACAAAAATATCAGAAATAGTCTTGGTCAGACACTTTTGATGAGTGCATTTTTGAGTTCATCATTTGAGCAGGTGAAATTATTATTAGAGAAGGGTGCTGAACCTAATCCTGTCGATGATAGTGGTCTCTCAATGATAACCATTGTTAATAGGGAGATAAAGGATAGTAAAGAAGGTAGTGAATATAATAGTGAGTGCAAGGTGATTTTAGCTTTGATGAAGGAGCATGGAGCTGGATGATGATTATTTTGATGGGGGGATATTCTTTGAAGTTGTCGAACTCCGGTCGGGGGTTCTCATCCCCCCCTGTGGGGCGCTACATACAAAAAAGAGTCCGCACGTGAATGCGAACTCTTCTAAAGATGGCGGTGAGGGGGGGTTGACTCGCTGCGCTCGCCCTCCGGGCAGTCCGTTCGCAGGCTCACGGTCTGTCCAACTGGCTGCGCCAGTTGTCGAACCCCGGTCGGGGGTTCTCATCCCCCCCAGGTAGGGCGCTACATGCGAAAAAAAAGCCCGCATATAAATGCGAGCTTCTCTTCGAAGATGGCGGTGAGGGGGGATTGACTCGCTGCGCTCGCCCTCCGGGCAGTCCGTTCGCAGGCTCACGGTCTGTCCAACTGGCTGCGCCAGTTGTCGAACCCCGGTCGGGGGTTCTCATCCCCCCCAGGTAGGGCGCTACATGCGAAAAAAAAGCCCGCATATAAATGCGAGCTTCTCTTCGAAGATGGCGGTGAGGGGGGGATTCGAACCCCCGATACGTTGCCGTATACACACTTTCCAGGCGTGCTCCTTCAGCCACTCGGACACCTCACCATATTGTATTGCCAACCGACTCTCGCCGGTCAACGGGGCGCTACTATAGGGAGTTGGTTGAAAACGGTCAAGAATAATTTATCCATCGCTGATTGTTCGCTCACGCAGTGAGCACTCTGGCAATTTCAGCCTAAATCGCGTACAAATTTTTTATCATCCACTACATCGGCGCCCGCAGCGCCGGGTATATAAAGAGGAAATGCTCATGTCTGAAGCCCGCTGTTCCACCGCGCTGCGCTTTGCAATCAACCTCGGCAATCCCGTACTCGCTTTTATTTCCCCTTCCGGCGAGCCGGAGGGCATCTCCGTTGCCCTCGCCAGGCGTATTGCACAGGCGCTGGGAGCCGAAGCGCAGTTTACTACCTATCCCACGGCTGGGGCAGTGGTGGCCGCCGCGCAGGCGGGGGAGTGGGATATCGCCTTTCTGGCACGCGACCCCGAGCGGGCGCAGACCCTGCGCTTTACCGAAAGCTATATCACTATTCAGGGAACCATAATGGTGGCCGCCGGTGCCGGAGCTAAGTCGGTCACGCAGATGGATACGCAAGGGCTGACGATCAACGTTGGCAAGGGCGCAGCCTACGATCTGTGGCTGACGCGCAACTTTAGCCGCGCAGTGCTGCTGCGCCAGGCATCGTCCCAGGCGGCGATTGATGCTTTTCTCAACGGCGAGGGCGACGCGGTGGCGGGTATCCGCCAGCCGCTGGAGAAGGCCGCGCGGCAAAATGCCGGCTACCGGGTGCTAGAGGATAACTTCACGCAGATCGAGCAGGCGGTGTGCGTGCCGCTGGGGGATGAGCGGTATTTTGCGGAGATTGCCGGGTTGATAAACCAGCTGAAGGAGAGCGGTGAGGCTGAACGGATTATTAATGAAAATATGAACGATGGGTAGAGGTTAATGCTGAACTCGTCGGTAATCATGGGTATCACATGCTGGGCGTTCATATTTTTAAGACCAATCTCAGACGGCGGAGCATTTTTGCTACACACGGCAGAGTATATGATTAGGCTCTCACCACCGTGGATATTTGGCAATGAACGTAAATACGATGGATTTACAGGGAAAGCTGCAGGTCTCGATGACCAAAGCGGCTGCTTTGCTCCCGGCGAATGTAGGCCAACATCTACTGGCACTGATCACACCGCAGGCGTTAGCTACGATGGCAGGAATTGTTGTCATCTGGGCAGGCTCACATTTCTTTGGCATCGGTGAGATTGCGGATGTGATTTTGCTCATTGTAGGCTGGGTTGCCGTTGGTGGTGTTGCTGCTGAAGCAGGAAAGAAACTCTACGATTTTGCAATTAAAACACACAGTGCCAGAACGGAAGCTGACCTTGACGCGGCGGCGCATGACCTTGCTGATGCAATAACTCTTTTGGGTGTAGATACCGTTCTGGCGCTATTATTGCGTAAAAAACCCGGAGATACCTTTAAGACCCCATTTAAAGGTCGCGCTATGCCAAGGTATAGCAGCGACATTGCTGCAAGGATGAGTCTTCCGCGTAACGGTGGGTGGCGATATACGCCAAAGATAAAAATAACTAAACATCGGGATGTAGTTCAGGGTGGTACTAAACCTTGGGGAGATATTGAAGTTGGTCGTAATTATTACCCATCAGCAATGTCAAAAGAGGAAGCTTATACACAAATGCTCACCACTCTTTATCATGAGCAAGTACATATGACTATTGCCCCTAAATTTTATCTTCTCCGGGAGTTGAGGGTTTTCATACACCAGAGTGGATATAATAAGTCATTTATTCTACGTTACCTTGAGGAGTCTTTTGCTGAAACAATAGGATTATTAAGAGCCAAGGGAATGAGTCGAGATTATATCGTTGAAGGGTTTAAATTTCCATTAGGCAATACTTATGAAATCACTTTTACACTCTTGAGACATGAGGCGGCTGGAATCCTTTTAGGACCAGTTGTAGTAGGTGGTTAATGTATAATGTCTGGGCAGGAGTTCAAAAGTGATTACGAGCGAAAAGGCTATTCAGATAGCGAAAGAGTATGCTGAAGAATATCAGCGGGGATGGGACCATGATCATCATGAGGCAACTAAAGTTAATTTGCAGGGTGAGCCTGTCTGGATGATCTCTACATCGGATATCAAGTATAACGAAGATTTACCGTGGTTAATGGAGCATTTTCCCAATCCTGTATATTACTATATTAGTATGGTTAGTGGCTTATGCATTGCTGTCGGGAATCGACGCAATGAAATATTTCCTGTGAAAAGGAAAGGTAGCTGATTAATTTCTCGATATGATTGTTGTTAATAATATTGCATTAACTCTCTTTCTTTATGATACATTGCCTTTTTTATATGTGGCTTATTATTAACGCCTATATTAAATGTCACTCATTGTGGTTTTAATTCTTATATTTAATTAATGGAGGAAGTTCATTTTAAAATAACTCTGGTATTTTGTATGGACAGCCCGCCTTCAAACCTGTGGCCTGTCCAACTGGCTGCGCCAGTTGTCGAACCCCGGTCGGGGGTTCTCATCCCGCCAGGTGGGGCGCTACATGTTAACTCACCATTGAAGGTGGCACCGGGGGGGATTGACTCGCTGCGCTCGCCGTTACTCGGCCCATCCCTGGGCCTCGCCCCTTCGGGGCCAACGCAAGCGTTGTTCAAAAATGCTCCGGGCATTTTTGTGCGGGCAGCCCGGCCTGCGGCCGGTCTGTCCAACTGGCTGCGCCAGTTGTCGAACCCCGGTCGGGGGTTCTCATCCCCCCCAGGTAGGGCGCTACATGCGAAAAAAAAGCCCGCATATAAATGCGAGCTTCTCTTCGAAGATGGCGGTGAGGGGGGGATTCGAACCCCCGATACGTTGCCGTATACACACTTTCCAGGCGTGCTCCTTCAGCCACTCGGACACCTCACCATATTGTCTTTCCGGTTGTTACCGGAACGGGCGCTAATGTAGGGAAAACCCGGACTGGCGTCAATCAACTTTTTGCCAAAATCGCGCGTTTAGCCAAACTTCCGCCAAACTGCGCTGGCAATAACCACTATTCGCTTTTTTTATCATCAGCTTATCCCCGCCGGCCCGATGAAATTTGCTATGCTGACAAACCGCACAACAACGAAAAAGACACGGAGCAATGATGGATATCCTCTTTTATCACCCGACCTTCGATAACGCCGCCTGGATCCGCGGGCTTGAAAAACAGATCCCCGGCGCCCGCGTGCGCGCGTGGACGCGCGGCGATGACCGGCCCGCTGACTATGCTCTGGTCTGGCATCCGCCGGTTGAGATGCTGCAGGGCAGGGCGCTGAAGGCGGTCTTTGCCCTCGGCGCGGGCGTGGATTCCATCCTCAGCCGGCTGCAGGCGCATCCTGAAATGCTGGCTGAGAGCATTCCGCTGTTCCGCCTCGAAGATACCGGCATGGGCGAACAGATGCAGGAGTATGCGGTCAGCCAGGTGCTGCACTGGTTCCGCCGCTTTGATGATTATCAGGCGCAGAAGCTTGAGAAACGCTGGCAGCCGCTGGATGACTATACCCGCGAGGCGTTCACCGTTGGCATCATGGGGGCCGGAGTGCTCGGTAGCCAGGTCGCACAGAGCCTGCTGGCGTGGAGATTTCCGGTGCGGGTCTGGAGCCGCAGCCGCAAGGCGTGGCCGGGCGTGGACAGTTTTGCCGGGCAGGCGGAGCTGGGCGAGTTCCTCTCGCAGACCCGGGTGCTGATAAACCTGCTCCCCAATACGCCGGAAACCGCAGGCATTATTAACCGCGAGCTGCTGAGCCAGCTGCAGGAAAACGCCTACCTGCTTAACCTCGCCCGCGGCGTGCATGTTAATGAGGACGATCTTATCGCGGCGCTGGACGACGGCCAGCTGAAAGCCGCCATGCTCGATGTTTTCAGCCGCGAGCCGCTGCCGGAAACCAGCCCGCTGTGGCAGCATCCGCGGGTGTCCATAACGCCCCACGTCGCCGCCGTGACCCGGCCGCAGGAGGCGATTCGCTATATCGCCGACACCATTGGCAGGCTGGAGCGCGGCGAAGCCGCCGGCGGGCGCGTCGATCGCCGGCGCGGATACTGAGCCGCGCCGGGTGCTAATAAAGTCGCGGCAATTTTGCTATGCTGGCTCCTGATCAGAGAGAGGAGAAACCGATGTATCCCGTTGACCTGCATATGCATACCGTGGCGAGCACCCACGCCTACAGCACGCTGCACGACTATATTGCCGAAGCAAAGCGCAAAGGCATTAAGCTGTTTGCCATTACCGACCACGGTCCGGACATGGCCGACGCGCCGCACTACTGGCACTTCGTCAATATGCGCATCTGGCCGCGAATGGTTGACGGCGTCGGTATCCTGCGCGGCATCGAGGCCAACATCAAAAACACCCTCGGCGAGATAGACTGCACCGGGCCGATGCTGACCAGTCTGGACTTTATCATCGGCGGCTTTCACGAGCCGGTTTTCCCGCCGCAGGATGAGGCCACCCATACCGAAGCGATGATCGCCACGATTGCCAGCGGCAGCGTGCACATGATCTCCCACCCCGGAAATCCTAAATTTCCCATTAATATTGAGGCCGTCGCCCGCGCCGCCGCGCGGCACGACGTAGCCCTGGAGATCAATAACTCCTCTTTCGTCTCTTCAAGGCCCGGCAGCGAGGCCAACTGCACCGCTATTGCCGCCGCCGTCAAGGCGGCGGGGGGCTGGCTGGCGCTGGGGTCGGATTCCCACACCGCATTTACCCTTGGCGAATTCGGCGAATGCCGTAAAATCCTCGACGCGGTGGATTTCCCGGAAGAGAGAATACTCAACGTCACCCCGCGACGCTTTCTCAGCTTCCTGGAGTCGCGCGGGGCTGCGCCTATCGCCGAATTTGCTGAACTTTAACCCTGGATAACAATCAATGAACGAGTTTTCAATCCTCTGCCGCGTGCTGGGATCGCTTTACTACCGTCAGCCGCAGGATCCGCTGCTGGAACCGCTGTTTACCCTGATCCGCGAAGGCAAGCTGGCGGCCAGCTGGCCGCTGGAGCAGGATGAGCTGCTGGCCCGCCTGCAGAAGAGCTGCGACATGCAGGCGCTGGCGGCGGACTACAACGCCCTGTTCGTCGGTGAGGATGCCAGCGTGCCGCCGTACCGCAGCGCCTGGCAGGAGGATGCCGCAGAAGCCGAGGTGCGCAGCTTCCTGTCGTCGCGCGGCATGCCCCTCAGCGATACCCCCGCCGACCATATCGGCACGCTGCTGCTGGCCGCTTCCTGGCTTGAGGACAACGCGGGCGAAGGTGAAAGTGAAGCGCTGGAGACCCTGTTTGCCGACTATCTGCTGCCCTGGTGCGGCGCCTTCCTCGGCAAGGTCGAGGCCCACGCCACCAGCGCCTTCTGGCGCACAATGGCGCCCCTGACCCGCGACGCGCTTGCCGCGATGTGGGAAGAACTGCAGGAAGATACGGAAGAGTGATGTGATTTAAGTCACAAATTAAATGTAATAAGATTAAATGTATTGCATTTAATGTGTCGGCGATCGCATTACCCCACCGCGCATCTGCTAAGATGCGCGGCATGAACACACTCCTTTCTCTCGCGCTGACTACCGGCCTTCTCTCCGCCATCTGGGGATGGGTTGCCGTGTCGCTTGGCCTGCTCAGCTGGGCCGGATTCCTCGGCTGCACCGCCTATTTTGCCTGCCCGCAGGGCGGCCTGCGGGGGCTTTCCGTCTCCGCTGCCACCGTAATGAGCGGCGTGGCCTGGGCGCTTATCATTATTCACGGCAGCGGCCTGGTTCCGCACCTTGAGATTGCCGGCTATGCGATAACCGGCGTTGTGGCCTTTTTGATGTGCCTCCAGGCGCAGCGCCAGCTGCTCGCCTTCGTGCCCGGCACCTTTATCGGCGCCTGCGCCACTTTCGCAGGGCAGGGCGACTGGGCGCTGGTAGTGCCCTCCCTGGCGCTGGGATTGCTATTTGGTTATGCCATGAAAAGCAGCGGCCTGCGGCTGGCGGCCCGTCGCGGCCGGCGGCACGTGAATATTGCGGCAAAAGAGCAGGGGTAAGCTGTCCGAATTACCCTCTAACTCTTGCTGTGCGCTGCGTCACCGGTAAAGAGTCCTGGTTTCTTCCTTCGCGCGCTATTTAACCCTGAAAGTTAAACGGTTGAGGGACAGTTTTGGCTAAACTAAAAGCCGATGCTGATTTATATTTGCCCACCGGCCGTGCGCCAGCACAGGGGGCCATACGGAAAAGGAAACCGCGCAACGCTATGCACAATAATAATGACACCACGCTCGGCCGCGTTCTGGCGGGTGAGTGTGCCGCTCACCCGGACGAGTGTGGCCTCTTTACCCTTGAAGAGGGGCTTGATGCCTTTGCCGCCCGCTACCAGCTGGCGGAGATCGCCGAACGTACCCTCGACGTGCAGTACTACATCTGGCAGAACGATATGTCCGGCAGGCGGCTGTTTAAGGCGCTGCTCGATGCCGCCAACCGCGGCGTGCGGGTGCGCCTGCTGCTCGACGACAACAACACCTCGGGTCTCGACGAGATCCTCCAGCTGCTCGACGCCCACCCGCGTATTGAGGTACGGCTGTTCAACCCCTTCTCCTTCCGCACGCTGCGGATGCTGGGCTACCTGACCGATTTTGCCCGCCTCAATCGCCGGATGCACAACAAAAGCTTCACCGTTGACGGTCAGGTGACCATTATCGGCGGCCGCAACGTCGGCGATGCCTACTTCGGCGTCGGCGATGAACCGCTGTTTGCCGATCTTGACGTGCTGGTGGCCGGGCCGGTGGTGCACGACGTCACCGCCGACTTTGAGCGCTACTGGAGCAGCCGCAGCGTCTCGACCCTGAAGCACGTTCTCGACGGCGGCCTGAGCGACGCCGACGCGGCGCTGTGCCCCGAGCCGGAGGATGACCCGGCGGTTCGTCGCTATCTCGACAAGCTGGCGACCACGACCGTGGGCGAGAGGCTGTCTGGCGGCAGGCTGCCGTTTATCTGGGCGAAGGTGAAGCTGCTCAGCGACGATCCCCGTAAGGGGCAGGGCGACGTCCCGCGTAAAACGCTATTGGCGGAGCGCCTCAATAAGGTGATGGGATCTCCCGAGCGGCAGATAGATATCATCTCCGCCTACTTCGTGCCCGGCCGCGCCGGGGTGGCGCAGATCCTGCAGATGGTCAGGCGCGGCGTTAAGGTGGCTATCCTGACCAATTCGCTGGCGGCTAACGATGTGGCGGTGGTGCACTCCGGCTACGCCCGCTGGCGTAAAAAGCTGCTGCGCCACGGCGTCGAGCTCTATGAGCTTAAGCCAGTTCAGCATCCGCGTCCGGGCCTGCACGACAGGGGCCTGACCGGTAATTCCGGCTCCAGCCTGCACGCCAAGACTTTCAGCGTCGACGGCGAAAAGGTGTTCATCGGCTCATTCAACTTCGACCAGCGTTCGGCGATGCTCAACACCGAAATGGGGCTGGTGATCGACAGCCAGCCGCTGGCGCAGCGCATTCACCGCCGCTTTCTGCTAAGCCAGCGTCAGGCGGCCTGGCAGCTGCGCCTCACGCAAAGCGGGAAAATTCAGTGGCTGGACGTCGAAGACGGCCATGAGCGGGTGCTGGATAAGGAGCCGGAGGCCCGCTGGTGGCAGCGGGCGCTGGTGCTGATGGCGTATCTGCTGCCGGTGGAGTGGCTGCTGTAGCGTCGGCGGGCCAGGCCCGCCGGATCAGGCCTGCACGGCCGCGGCTTTGCGCTGCGGTTTGCCCGAGAACAGGAAGCGCAGCAGCGGGATGCGCAGGTGGATCTCATACAGCACGATTGCAATCCCCACCACGAACACCAGCCCGGCGGTAAAGCCCAGCAGGTTGGAGTGGATCTGCGGCGCTATCCACGCGCCGTACAGCAGGGTCAGCGGATGGTGCACCAGGTAGATAAACAGCGAGGCGTTAACAAAGTACGTCACCCGCGGCGAGTGGCTGTTCAGCAGGCGATGGCCGAGCGAGAACACCACGTTGACCATCCACAGCCCCAGCAGCATGGTAATCACCGATTCGATTTCATACATCCAGCCGTCGCCGGAGCCGTACTGCTGGTTCAGGCGGTAGGCGATAAAGCCGAGCAGCGAGGCGGCGAAGCACCACGGCGATGGCGTGGTGAACAGCGCCTTCAGCCGCGGATTGATAAACGCCCTGGCGCCGAGAATAAAGAACGGCAGATAGAACAGGGTCTGCATCACCACAAAGTTAAACATGCCGTCGCTGAGGATCGGCGGGTAGAGCACCAGCAGCGCCCGGCGCAGGGCCGCGTAGGAGACGCCCAGCAGCAGAAAAATCGCGCTCAGCTTTGCCATGCTGATATCGGCAAAGATGGCATCGGTGGCGATGCGCGAATGGCGCCGTAGGGTGGCAAACAGGCCCAGCCCCAGCGTCGTGAGCACGACCAGCACCAGCAGGAACCAGAGGTGCGAGATGAGCTCCCAGCTCAGGGTATTGTACTTCTCATACCACGACAGACCGTGCCAGCTTTCGCCTTTGCCGGTGGCGTGCTGCAGCATCAGAAACTGCGGCAGGGTCAGCAGCGGTATGGCGGTCAGCATCGGGATCCCTACGCGCTCAACGCGCACTTTCCACCACTTCTTCAGCGGATAGCGCAGAAACAGCATATAGGAAAAGTAGCCGGATATGACGAAGAACACCTGCATACGAAACGAGTGGATAAAGTCGTTAAACAGCGTCAGCCACCACGAGGGCTCGACGCTGTTCACGTGCCAGGTATGGCTCGAGTAGATCAGCGAAATGTGAAACGGGATGCCGAGCAGCATCAGCCACGCGCGGATCGAGTCGAGGAAATATTCACGTTGTGCCGGTACTTTACTCATAAATTCAACGTATTCTCAGACTATTCGCCTTATCTCAGGGCGCAGTAAAGACTAAATTGGGGTAACCCTACACCAGCACCGGGTAATCTGTCTCCAGGACAAATGCGCAAAACGTAAATAAGGATATTGATTGTTTACTCTCTAAGCCTTCAGGCCGAACAAAAAGGGGATTATGTTGTCGGATTGCCTGAGTTTCCATTAAAATGGATCGGATCGATTTAAGCACACAAAGGGGGAAGTGCTTACAAATTATGAACAAGAAACCACAGATGATGAAACTGCGTTGGTTAGGCGCAGCCATAACGTTGTCCCTGTGTACTTCATCTGCATGGGCATTCAGCATCAATGATGTTGCGAAGGAAGCGCAGTCTCTGGCTAAAAAGGGCTACGAGGCGCCAAAAAGCAACTTACCCTCCGTTTTTCGCGATATGAAATACGCGGACTACCAGCAAATTCAGTTCAATCACGACAAAGCCTACTGGAACAATATCAAGACGCCTTTCAAGCTTGAGTTCTACCACCAGGGCATGTATTTCGAAACGCCGGTCACCGTTAATGAAGTGACTGCCACGACCGTTAAAAAGATCAAATATAGCCCGGATTACTTTAATTTCGGCAACGTCCAGCATGACAAAGACACCGTTAAGGATCTGGGCTTCGCCGGCTTCAAAGTGCTTTACCCGCTTAACAGCAAAAATAAAAACGATGAAATCGTCAGCATGCTCGGCGCCAGCTACTTTCGCGTCCTCGGTCAGGGGCAGGTTTACGGCCTCTCCGCGCGCGGACTGGCGATTGACACCGCGCTGCCGTCCGGGGAAGAGTTCCCGCGCTTTCGCGAGTTCTGGATCGAGCGTCCGAAGCCGACAGATAAGCGCCTGACCATTTACGCGCTGCTCGATTCGCCGCGCGCCACCGGGGCGTACCGCTTCGTTATCATTCCGGGCCGCGATACCACCGTTGACGTGCAGTCTAAAGTCTATCTGCGCGATAAAGTCGGCAAACTGGGCGTGGCGCCGCTGACCAGCATGTTCCTGTTCGGCTCCAACCAGCCGTCACCGACCGTCAACTACCGTCCTGAGCTGCACGACTCCAACGGCCTGTCGATTCACGCGGGCAACGGCGAGTGGATCTGGCGCCCGCTGAACAATCCGAAACACCTCGCCGTCAGCAGCTACGCTACCGAAAACCCAACCGGTTTTGGCCTGCTGCAGCGCGGCCGCCAGTTCTCCCGCTATGAAGATCTCGATGACCGCTACGACCTGCGTCCGAGCGCCTGGGTCACGCCGAAGGGCGACTGGGGCAAAGGTAAAGTTGAGCTGGTTGAGATCCCGACTAACGATGAAACCAATGACAACATCGTAGCCTACTGGACGCCGGATCAGCTGCCGGATCCGGGCAAAGAGATGAACTTCTCTTACAGTATTACCTTCACCCGCGATGAAGATAAACTGCACGCCGCCGACAGCGCCTACGTGATGCAGACCCGCCGCTCGGTGGGTGACGTCAGGCAGTCGAACCTGATCCGCCAGCCGGACGGCACCACCGCATTCGTGGTTGATTTTGTCGGCAGCGACATGAAAAAGCTGCCGCAGGACACCCCGGTTACCGCACAAACCAGCATCGGCGATAACGGTCAGATTGTGGACAGCAACGTCCGTTACAACCCCGTTACCAAAGGCTGGCGTCTGACGATGCGCCTCAAGGTCAAGGATCCGAAGAAAACGACCGATATGCGCGCCGCCCTGGTCAACGGTGACCAGACGCTGAGTGAAACCTGGAGTTATCAGCTACCTGCCAATGAATAAGATACCTGAGTATATCGACGATATGCCGCTCTCCGATACGGAGAAAGCGGCGCTGCCGACCGCTGACTTTGCCTCTTTGCACCAGGCGCTGGACGACGAGCACAAGGCCTGGCCGCGCGAAGATGACTCGCCGCTGGGCTCAGTGAAGGCGCGCCTGGAGCAGGCGTGGCCGGATTCACTGGCGGAAGGCCAGCTGGTCAAAGACGACGAAGGGCGTACCCAGCTTGCGGCGATGCCGAAAGCTACGCGCTCCTCAATGTTCCCCGATCCGTGGCGCACCAACCCGATAGGGCGCTGGTGGGACCGGATGCTGGGCCGCGATGTGACCCCGCGCTATCTCTCCCGGCTGAGTAAAGAGGAGCAGAAACACGAAGAGAAATGGCGTACCGTTGGATCCATTCGCCGCTATATTCTTTTGCTGCTGACTCTCGCCCAGACCGTGGTGGCGACCTGGTATATGAAGACCATTCTGCCTTACCAGGGCTGGGCAATGATCAATCCGATGGACATGCGCGATCAGGATCTGTGGGTCTCCTTTATGCAACTGCTGCCCTACGTGCTGCAGACCGGGATCCTTATCCTTTTCACCGTACTGTTCTGCTGGATTTCTGCCGGCTTCTGGACGGCGCTGATGGGCTTCCTGCAGCTGCTGATCGGCAAGGATAAATACAGCATTTCGGCGTCAACTACCGGCAACGAGCCGCTCAATCCCGAGCACCGCACGGCGCTGATCATGCCTATCTGCAACGAGGACGTGGATCGCGTATTCGCGGGCCTGCGCGCCACCTGGGAGTCGGTGAAGGCTTCCGGCAATCACCAGCATTTTGACGTCTACGTGCTGAGCGACAGCTACAATCCCGATATCTGCATGCAGGAGCAAAAGGCGTGGATGGAGCTGGTGGCCGAGGTGCAGGGCGAAGGGCAGATCTTCTACCGCCGCCGCCGCCGCCGCGTGAAGCGTAAAAGCGGCAACATCGACGACTTCTGCCGCCGCTGGGGCAACCAGTACAGCTACATGGTGGTGCTGGACGCCGACTCGGTGATGTCCGGCGAGTGCCTGAGCGGGCTGGTCCGCCTGATGGAGGCGAACCCGAACGCCGGGATTATCCAGTCGTCGCCGCGCGCGTCCGGCATGGACACGCTGTACGCCCGCTGTCAGCAGTTCGCCACCCGCGTCTACGGCCCGCTGTTTACCGCCGGTCTGCACTTCTGGCAGCTGGGTGAGTCCCACTACTGGGGCCACAACGCCATCATTCGCGTCAAGCCGTTTATTGAGCACTGCGCGCTGGCGCCGCTGCCGGGCGAGGGCAACTTTGCCGGCTCCATCCTCTCCCACGACTTCGTGGAAGCCGCGCTGATGCGCCGCGCGGGATGGGGCGTGTGGATTGCCTACGATCTGCCGGGCTCTTATGAAGAGCTGCCGCCAAACCTGCTGGATGAGCTTAAGCGCGACCGCCGCTGGTGCCAGGGCAACCTGATGAACTTCCGCCTGTTCCTCGTGAAGGGGATGCACCCGGTGCACCGCGCGGTGTTCCTGACCGGCGTGATGTCCTACCTCTCGGCGCCGCTGTGGTTTATGTTCCTTGCGCTGTCCACGGCCCTGCAGGTGGTGCACGCCCTCACCGAGCCGCAGTACTTCCTGCAGCCGCGGCAGCTATTCCCGGTGTGGCCGCAGTGGCGGCCTGAGCTGGCAATCGCGCTGTTTGCCTCGACGATGGTGCTGCTGTTCCTGCCCAAGCTGCTGAGTATTATTCTGGTCTGGTGCAAGGGGCCGAAAGAGTACGGCGGCTTCTGCAGAGTGACGCTGTCGCTGCTGCTTGAAGTGCTGTTCTCGGTGCTGCTGGCGCCGGTGCGCATGCTATTCCACACCGTCTTCGTGGTCAGCGCCTTCCTCGGCTGGGAAGTGGTCTGGAACTCGCCGCAGCGCGATGATGACTCAACGCCGTGGGCCGAGGCCTTCCGCCGCCACGGCTCCCAGCTGCTGCTGGGCGTGGTGTGGGCAGTGGGCATGGCGTGGCTGGATCTGCGCTTCCTGTTCTGGCTGGCGCCTATCGTCTTCTCGCTGATCCTCTCGCCGTTCGTGTCGGCTATTTCCAGCCGCGCCACCGTCGGGCTGCGCAGCAAGCGGGCGAAGCTGTTCCTGATCCCGGAAGAGTACAATACGCCGAAGGTGCTGAAGGATACCGATGATTACGTCGTTCTCAACCGCGCCCGCACGCTGGAAGACGGCTTTATGCACGCGGTATTCAACCCGTCGTTCAACGCGCTGGCGACCGCGATGGCGACCGCCCGCCACCGCGAGAGCAAGGTGCTGGAGATCGCCCGCGACCGCCACGTGGAGCAGGCGCTCAACGATACGCCGGACAAGCTCAACCGCGACCGCCGGCTGGTGCTGCTGAGCGATCCGGTCACCCTGTCGCGGCTGCACTATCGCGTCTGGTCCGCGCCGGAGAAATATTCGTCGTGGGTCAATCACTATGAAACGCTGACGCTTAACCCGCAGGCTCTGAAGGCAAAATAAGCCCGCGCAACGCGTAAACAATACCGGTCTGATGGCCGGTATTTTTTTGACGAGAGGTGGTGAGTGAGAATAGCGGCAGTGGTGTTAATCGCGATCCTGCTGAGCGGCTGTGGATCGGTTATCAGCCGCACCGTGCCCGGACAGGGGCACGGCAATCAGTATTTTCCCGGCGTGAAGTGGGACGTGCGCGACGGCGCGTGGCGCTGGCTGACTATCCTCGACCTGCCGTTTTCGCTGGTCTTTGATACCCTGCTGCTGCCGATTGACGCCCACCACGGCCCCTGGGAGTAATCAGCGCTCGTCCCATTCGTCGGCCGCCGTCTGCCCCTCTTCGGTATCGAGCGGTGGCTCAAGCTGGAATTCGCCCTCGTCCCACTCGTGGAGGGTGTTCTCCTCAAGCCACTCCTGGGTCAGCTCAATCTCGTCGAAATCGCCGTCGAACACCGCCTGTGCCGCCTCGCCGCTGAGCAGCGGCAGGCATTCCCCCTCTTCGCCCTCATCGGCAAAGAATTCGGCCTGCCACATAATGTCCCCGTCCTGAAGGATATATTTTTGCAGGTTCAGCTGGTTAACGGCCGGGCCCTCATCACCGTCGCCCGGATGGTCGGCGGCATACTCTTCGCGGGCGGCATCAATCGCTTCTTCAAGCGTCGCGTACATAGTCATCTCTTTCTCCCTGCAGTTTGACGTGGTTTTCAGGAAAGAATAGACGAAGTTTGCCGAAAGCAAGGCGCCGGCGTCAAAAATCATGCGGATAGCATAACCGTCCTGCTTCGTTTCACCGGCCCCTGCGCGCCCGGCGCATGCTGATGCCGGTATATATCGCGTTAAACAGCACCACCCCCGCGGTGACGAAAAAGACGCTGCGGAAGCCGTAGCTGGCGGAGACGGCGGCGCCGATCAGCGGGCCGGTGACGTTGCCGATATCGCGAAACGACTGGTTATAGCTGAAGATCCGCCCGGCCACCTGGTTGCTGGCGTTGTAGATAAGCAGCGTCTGCACCGCCGGGAGCAGGGCGCCGTCGGCGGCGCCGAGCAGAAAGCGCAGCACCCCGAGCTGCCACGGGGCCTGAACGAAGGCCATCGGCACCAGCAGCAGCACCGAGACCACCAGCGAGGCGATCAGGATCTTCTCCGGCCCGATGCGGTCGCCGAGCTTGCCGAGCCTCGGGGCGCTGAGCAGCGCCGCAACGCCGGGCACCGAGGCAATCATGCCGCTGATAAAGGCGATATTGCTGACGTTGCCCGCCAGTTCGCGCACATAGAGCGTAAGAATGGGGGCGATAGAGCCGGTGGCCACCTGGATTATCAGCGTGGTGACAAACAGACTCAGCACCAGCCGCGGGCTCTTGAGGGAGGCGAAGACCGCCCGGGCGCGCAGCATCTCTTTCTTATTGACCGGCACGAACTGCTCGCGAATAAAAAACAGCGTCAGCAGGAAGCAGAGAAACAGCACGCTGGCGGTGATCAGAAACACCGGCCGCAGGCCGTACTGATCGGCAAGCCAGCCGCCCGCCAGCGGCCCGAGCAGCGCGCCGCTCACCGTCCCGGTCGACAGCGTGCCCAGCGCCCAGCCGCTTTTGTGGCGCGGGATCTGGGTTGCCAGCAGCGCGTTGGCGTTGGGCACATAGCCGCCCAGCAGGCCGAGCAGCGCGCGCAGGATCAAAAATTGCCAGATATTCTGCGCCACGCCCATCAGCACCATCACGATAGACATCCCCAGCGCCGAGCGCAGGAGCATGATTTTTCGTCCCTTGCGGTCGGCCAGTCCGCCCCAGAAAGGAGAGGCAATCGCCGAAAAGAGGAAGGTAATGCTGAAGACCAGACCTGACCACATGTTCAGCGCGCCGTGGCCGGTAACGCCGAGCTGCTCAACGTACAGCGGCAGGAACGGCATGACGAGGCTAAAGCCGGCGCCGGTGAGGAAGCAGCCAACCCAGGCGATGGCAAGGTTCTGCTTCCAGTTAATCGGAGTATCAGAGGCGTGCATCAGGATCCGCGTTTTGCGCTGGTTAGAATAGGGTCGTAAGCATGCTAATTATGGACCGCTGAAACCATGACGGCAATCAAGTGAAGGTAAATGAAGGATAAAGGCCCCGCGGGGCCTCAGCTATCGGCGGGCGATCAGTAGCGCGAAGGCACGCCTTCCGGGCGGGTTTTAAAGCGGCGGTGCAGCCACATATACTGCTCCGGGGCCATCAGGATGCACTTCTCCACCACCTTGTTCATCCAGGCGGCGGTGCTTTCGGCATCCTCCAGCGGCGGCGAGCATTCGGCGTCGAGGATAGCCAGCTCGTAGCCCTTGCCGTCCGGCAGGCGGCGCGGCACAAACGGCACGATGCAGGCCCCGGACATCCGCGCCAGGGTATAGGTGCCGGAGGTGGTGGCCGCCTGGGCGACGTTAAACAGCGGCACGAACACGCTGCCCTTGCGGCCGTAGTCGTGATCCGGGGCGTACCAGATAACCTCGCCATTTTTCAGCGCGCGGATCATTCCCTTCAGGTCTTTACGATCGAGCATATCTTTATTAGAGCGCATCCGCCCCCGGGTCTGCACCAGATCGATAACCGGGTTATCGTTAGGACGATAAACGCCGATGCCCGGTGATGCGTGCATGCCGAACATTCGCGCGCCCATTTCGAGGGTCAGAAAGTGAATGCCGATCAGCAGTACGCCGCGTTTTTGCGCCTGCACGAGGCGCACCTGATCGACACCTGAAGCGCGGGTCCAGCGCGCGATGCGCCTGTCGGGCCAGAACCACGCCATGCCGGTCTCTATCAGCCCCATGCCGACGGATTCAAAATTTTTCACCACCAGGGCGTGGCGCTCCGCGTCGCTCATCTCCGGGAAGCAGAGTTCCAGATTGCGCCAGGCGATGCGCGCCCGCCGCTTCATAAAGCGCAGGGCGAGCCTGCCGGTGCCGCAGCCCAGGCGATAGAGCAGCGGATAGGGCAGCTGGACAATCAGCCACAGCAGGCCCACGCCGAGCCACGACAGCCAGTAGCGGGGATGCAGTAGAGCAGAAGTAAAGCGGGGAAGTTGTGTCATGACAAACCTGTCTTTTTTAATAATGATCTGCATTGTCGCATCTTTTTGTGCCGTTACCCAAACGGCGGCATCTGAATGCTGTTGTTTTCAGCGGATGTTGAGGCGGGCGAATAAATGTTGCGTAAAATGTGTGGATGTAAAAAGGCGCGCTTTGCTATATCATGCCGCCCGAATTTTCTCATTGATGTTGCAGGAACCACACCATGCCAGTGTTGCATAACCGCATCTCGAATGAGCAGTTGAAGGCGCAGCTGATGGCTGAAACCGAGCCGCGCACGACGATCTCATTCTATAAATACTTCACCATCACCGATCCGAAAGCCACCCGCGACGCGCTATACCAGGCGTTCAGCCGCCTGCGCGTGTTTGGCCGGGTCTATCTTGCCCGGGAAGGGATTAACGCCCAGATAAGCGTTCCGGCAAGCAACGTCGATGCGTTTCGCGAAACCCTGTACGCTTTCGATCCGGCGCTGGACAACCTGCGGCTCAACGTCGCCCTCGACGACGACGGCAAATCCTTCTGGGTGCTGCGCATGAAGGTGCGCGAGCGCATCGTTGCCGACGGCATCGACGACCCGACCTTTGACGCCAGCGACGTTGGCGAATACCTTAAGGCGGCGGAAGTTAACGCCATGCTCGACGATCCCGACGCGGTATTTATCGACATGCGTAACCACTACGAATATGAAGTGGGCCACTTCGAAAACGCGATGGAGATCCCCGCCGACACCTTCCGCGACCAGCTGCCGATGGCGGTGGAGATGATGGAGCAGCACCGCGATAAAAAAATCGTCATGTACTGCACCGGCGGCATTCGCTGCGAAAAGGCCAGCGCGTATATGAAGCATAAAGGCTTCAATAAGGTGTGGCATATCGAAGGCGGTATCATCGAGTACGCCCGCCGCGCCCGCGAGCAGGGCCTGCCGGTGCGCTTTATCGGCAAAAACTTCGTCTTTGACGAGCGCATGGGCGAACGCATCTCCGACGACGTGATCGCCCACTGCCACCAGTGCGGCGCGCCGTGCGATACCCACGTTAACTGCAAGAACGACGGCTGCCACCTGCTGTTTATCCAGTGCCCCGCCTGCGCTGAGAAGTTCAGCGGCTGCTGCAGCGTCCAGTGTCAGGAGGAGAGCCGGCTGCCGGAAGAGGAGCAGCGCCGCCTGCGCGCCGGGCGCGAGAACGGCAATAAGATCTTCAATAAGTCGCGCGGCAGGCTGAACACCCAGCTGGGTATTCCCGATCCGCAGGAGTAAGGCCGCCCGGCAAAGGGCGGGTCGCCATCACCATCAGGCCGCCCGGCGCGGCCTTTTTGTTAGCGCTGAAAACGCGACAGGCGAAACGGCGAGAGATCGAACGCAGAGGCTTTGCCCTGGGCAAATTCGGCGGCGATCTCCCCCAGCGCGGAGGCGAACTTAAACCCGTGGCCGCTGAGGCCGGTGATCACTAGCGTATCGTCGTGGCCGGGCAGAGTATCGATGATAAAGTCTTCGTCCGGCGAGTTGTCGTAGGTGCAGGCCGCGCCGTACAGGCAGCCGCCGATGCCGGGCAGCACCTGGCGCAGGAAGCTGAACGCCTCGGAACCGTCGGTCGCTACGCTGCCGAAGGGCTTACGCGCTTCCGGCGAGCTAATCGGCTGGCCGCCGTTGTGCTTGCCGATTTTCAATTCGTTCTCCTCGGCCGGAAAACCGTAGTACTGATCGCCGTCCGGCAGCTCGCCGGTAAAGGCCGGGAAGTTATTCTTCCGGCTGTAGCGGCCGTCCGCCTGGAACCAGGCGAAGACTTTGCGCACCGGCGCGATGGGCAGCTCCGGCAGCAGCTTTGTCACCCAGGTTCCGGCGCTGACCAGCAGCCGCTTGGCGCTATAGCTGCCGTCGGTGGTATCTACGGTCACGCCTTCAGCGTGGTGGTGAACGGCGCTGACCGGGCAGTTAAACAGCTGGGCGCAGCCGGCTTCGCGGCTGAGGTCAATCCAGGCTTTCACCGCCAGTTCGCTTTTGAGCACCCCGGAGTTCGGCTCAAACAGGCCGATACCGCCCTCGGGAACGCGGATCTCCGGCCAGCGTGCGGAAACTTCGGCGGCGGTCATTTTTTCCAGCTCAAGGTTAAACTGCCGCGCGCTCTGTTCGACGTTTGCCAGAAACGGCGAGTCGGCGGGGCCGAGGTTAACGACGCCGGTGCGCTCGAAGATCGCTTCGCCGCTGAGGGCGGCAAGCTCTTCCCACAGCGCCTGGGCGCGCAGCACCAGCGGCACGTACTTCTCGCCCTCGCCGTAGGCGTGGCGAATCAGCCGGGTGCTGCCGTGGTGGCTGCCTTCGGCGTGGGGCGGCAGGTGGGCGTCAATCATCAGCACCGACAGTCCGGCGCGGGTGGCGTAGAAGCCGGCGGCGGCCCCGACGGAGCCGCTGCCGATAATAATCAGATCGTAGGTCATAAAGATCTCTTAGCTTTTTTTTATCAATTAGCAGGGTAAATAATCTGAATGCCGCTGACAAGACGCAAATAAATAAGGCACCCGAAGGTGCCTTTACATCAGCAATGTGTCGCAGGGCTAATGCCTGCGGTACTCGTTTTGTTCTACGTCGCCTGATTCAATTTTGGCGATACCCGCTTCCAGAATAGAAATAAACTGGCGGGCAACGTCGGTCGTTAACCATAACGTCTGACCGATCTCGGCTTCGCTGTTGGCGCTTGCAAGGTTGGGGTTCTGGTAATGCAGACGCAGCATGAGTGCGTCATAGCTGTCGACGGTGCTGATATCCCATCCAACCAGAGGATGGGTCTGAATGACTTCATTATTCTTTTCCATCATGACCCCTTATTTGTGTATTTAAGACAACGGTTCGAGGTTCAATGCGCGTTTTCTGAAGCAAAATAATTATATCAACAACTCTCAAAATATTCGACCTTTTAAATAATATGCAACATATTTTCCTGTCTGCCGCGATTTTTCGCGCAATAAAACGCCAGTTTGTTCGTTATTTCTTAATTGATTAAGGGCGCAATGAGATAATGGATGAAAATGCAGCAAAAAAAGCCGGGGCGACCCGGCAAAGAAGAAACACAATGATGGAGCAGAGAATCAGCGTTTGAGAGGGAGGCGCTTAGTCGGTGATGAACCAGTCGTCGGCGCTCTCCCAGGTCTCCTGGAGAATGTCGGTGATACGCGCTTTGTCGTCTTTTCCGCCGCCAAAGACGGTGAGGTTGTTGGCCGCGGCGTAGCGCACCGTGACCTGACCCTGCTGGTCGGGAAACTGGCTATCAATCCGGCGGGAGAGTTCGTTCGCCAGCGCGTCGAGCGCGCCTGCGGGTAAGACGGTTGTTCTGGCAATGGTCACTTCGATACGCATGGACAGCCCCCTGTTGATGTTACTGTGTATTTATACAGTATATAGCAGCAACTGACAACAGGGGGCGGGGCTTTTTTAGCGCTTCAGCGTCCAGGCGACGGTTTCCCCGGCGAGGAAAGGGATCAGCGTGTCGTCAGGCAGGGCGATGCTGGTCTCGACCCGACTCTCCTTGCGCTCAAGCGTAATGAAATCGTCGTTCAGCGGCAGACCGTAGAAGCGCGGGCCGTTCAGGGAGCAGAAGCCCTCAAAGTGTTCCAGGGCATTCATCTGCTCAAACACGGTTGCGTAGCTGGCGAGCGCGGTCGGCGCATTGAAGCAGCCGGCGCAGCCGCAGCTGGACTCTTTGGCGTGGCGCACGTGCGGCGCGGAGTCGGTGCCGAGGAAGGCGCGTTCGAAACCGCTGGCCACCAGCTCGCGCAGCGCCTGCTGGTGGACATTGCGCTTGAGGATCGGCAGGCAGTAGAGGTGCGGGCGAATGCCGCCCACCAGCATATGGTTGCGGTTGAACATCAGATGCTGCGGGGTAATGGTGGCCGCCAGATTTTCATTGCCGTCGCGCACGTACTCGGCGGCGTCTTTGGTGGTGATGTGCTCCATCACGACCTTCAGCCCCGGCAGACGCTGGCGCAGCGGGATCAGCACCGTTTCAATAAAGCGCGCTTCGCGGTCAAAAATGTCGATATCGGCGTGGGTCACTTCGCCGTGGACCAGCAGCGGCATGCCGATTTTCTCCATCCGCTCCAGCACCGGCATAATCGCCTCCGTGCTGGTCACGCCGTGGCTGGAGTTGGTGGTGGCGTTCGCCGGATAGAGCTTGGCGGCGGTAAACACGCCCTCCTGAAAGCCGCGCTCCAGTTCATCAGCATCAAGCGTGTCGGTCAGGTAGCAGGTCATCAGCGGCGTAAAGCGATGACCCGCCGGTACGGCTGCCATAATGCGCTCACGATAGGCCACGGCGGCAGCGACGGTGGTGACGGGCGGCACCAGGTTCGGCATCACGATCGCGCGGCCGTACACTTCGCTGGTGTAGGGGACGACGGTCTTCAGCATATCGCCATCGCGCAGATGGATATGCCAGTCGTCGGGGCGGCGGATTTTCAGTACCTGGGATTGTGCTGTCATGGAAAGGCTCCGGCTGGTGTGTGAAGGGCTAATTTTGCCGGGCACTAAGAATAAGCGGAAACGTTTTCCTTTGCACTCTATTTGCGGAGATTTGCCCTAAAAAATCGGGCGCCTGGGCGCCCGATTTTGGTCAGTCGGTGAAGGGAATGACAATTTCCCCCGGCTTAACCTCAATCCCTTTGGCATATTTTCTCGCCAGGGCTTCGCCCTGGCTTGCGTCTTCGCGCAGCACGTAGGCCGGCTGCTGGGTGAAGTAGCTGCGCAGGGACTGGTTGAGATAGGGCAGCATGGTCTGCACGACGGACTGCATTTTCTGCGGCTGTACCGTGGCATCCACGACCTCCATCTCCTGCAGGTAGATGGCGCCTTTCTCTTTATTAAATACCGGCAGCGCCTTCAGCTTCAGGTCAATGGTCGCTTTCTGGCTGCCGAACAGCGAGTTCATATCCAGCTTCGCCACGCCGCTGAGGGTGATTTTGTTGGGTTCCTCGCGGCCAATGGCGCTGGAGAGGTTGTTCAGGACGATATGGGCATCCGCCAGGCCGGGTACGCCAATATCTTTCGAGAAGTTGTTGCGCTTCTCCAGGGCCTGGTTTATTTCCTGCTCGCTGACGGTGTACTGCGTCAGCTTATTACATCCGGTCAACACGCCGCTAATGAGCAGGGCGGCGACAAACAGCATTTTCTTCATGGGCGTCCTCGACATAATCTCTTGCTCCATCCTGACACAAAGCAGCATGACCTGTCAGCATATAGTGCACCAGCAGAATTGGCTGAAAAGGCTCAGAGCGGGGGACTTACCGCCGTTAACCGTCCGGGAACGCTAAAAAAATGCGCACCCGTTAGCGTTTCTGTATCGAAAATCAGCGCTTGCGCAGAAAAATCCGAGCGGTTGTTTACACTCAGCGGGGGGAGGCAGGTATAGTGACGTCTCACCGCGAACCGTAGCCCGGCGTATACAGGAGAGGGAAGATGTTTGGCTATCGCAGTAACGTGCCGAAAGTACGCTTAACCACAGATCGGCTGGTGGTGCGCCTTGTCCACGACCGGGACGCATGGCGGCTGGCCGACTATTACGCGGAAAATAAGCAGTTTTTGAAGCCCTGGGAGCCGATTCGCGACGACAGCCACTGCTATCCGTCCGGCTGGCAGGCGCGCCTGTCGATGATTAGCGAGTTTCATAAGCAGGGAAGCGCCTTCTACTTTGCGCTGCTCGATCCCGAAGAGAAAGAGATCATCGGCGTCGCCAACTTCTCCAACGTGGTGCGCGGCTCGTTTCACGCCTGCTACCTCGGCTACTCGATTGGCGAGAAGTGGCAGGGGCAGGGGCTGATGTTTGAGGCCCTGACGGCGGCAATTCGCTATATGCAGCGCAGCCAGCACATTCACCGCATCATGGCCAACTACATGCCGCACAACCAGCGCAGCGGCGGCCTGCTGGCGCGGTTGGGGTTTGAAAAAGAGGGTTACGCCAAAGACTATCTGCTGATTGACGGGCAGTGGCGGGATCACGTATTGACTGCGCTGACCACCCGCGAATGGTCGGCGGGGCGATAAGGAGCACGACATGAAATATCAGTTAACCGCGCCCGAAGCGCGGGTCATCGGCTGCCTGCTGGAGAAGCAGGTGACGACCCCGGAACAGTATCCGCTGTCGGTCAACGCCATTACGCTCGCCTGCAACCAGAAAACCAACCGCGAGCCGGTGATGGCGATGGGCGAGGGCGAGGTGCAGGACCTGCTCGACGAGCTGGTGAAGCGCCACTATCTGCGCACCGTCAGCGGTTTCGGCAATCGGGTCACTAAATACGAGCAGCGCTTCTGCAATTCCGAGTTCGGCGATCTGAAGCTGACCGCCGCCGAGGTGGCGCTGGTCACCACGCTGCTGCTGCGCGGCCCGCAGACGCCGGGCGAACTGCGTAGCCGCGGCCAGCGGATGCACGAGTTCCGCGATATGGCGGAAGTGGAGGCCGCGCTTGAGCACCTCGCCACCCGCGAGGACGGTCCCTTCGTCGCCCGCCTGCCGCGCGAGCCGGGCAAGCGCGAGCAGCGCTATATGCACCTGTTCAGCGGCAACGTCGAGTCCCTCATTACTGCGGTCGAAGCCATTGCCCCGGCGGCGCCGGACGACCTCGGCGAGCGCGTGGCCGCGCTCGAAGACGAAGTGGCGGCCCTGAAGCAGCGGCTTGAGTCGCTGCTGGCGCACCTGGGAGAGTAGCGTGAGCGGAAAACTGCGAATTGGCGTGGTGGGCCTCGGCGCCATCGCGCAGAAGGCGTGGCTGCCGGTGCTGGCCGCTGCCGAAGGCTGGACGCTGCAGGCGGCCTGGTCGCCGGGGCGCGAGAAGGCGCAGCGCATCTGTACGGCGTACCGCCTGCCGCTGGCGGACTCCCTGCCGCATCTGGCGCAGCAGTGCGACGCGGTCTTCGTCCACTGCGCTACCTCCGCGCACTATGCGGTGGTCAGCGAACTGCTGAATCTCGGGGTTCACGTTCTGGTCGACAAGCCGCTGGCGGACCGGCTCGACGACGCCCTGCGGCTGGTGGCGCAGGCGGAGAAGAAAAAGCTGACGCTGATGGTCGGCTTCAACCGCCGCTTCGCGCCGCTTTACCTGGCGCTGAAGCGTGAGGCTGAAAGCCTGGCTTCCCTGCGGATGGACAAGCACCGCACCGACAGCGTCGGCCCGCAGGATCTGCGCTTTACCCTGCTCGACGACTACCTGCACGTGGTCGATACCGCCCTGTGGCTGGCAGGAGGCCGCGCGGCGCTTTCCGGCGGCCTGCTGCAGACCACCGATCAGGGCGAAATGCTCTACGCCGAACACCAGTTCAGGGCCGGACAGACTCAGGTCACCACCAGTATGCACCGCCGGGCGGGCAGCCAGCGCGAGCGGGTGCAGGCGGTGGCGGACGGCGCGCTGATTGACGTCACCGATATGCGCGACTGGCGCGAAGAGCGGGGTGCGGGCGTGCTGATTCGCCCGGTGCCCGGCTGGCAGAGCACTCTTGAACAGCGCGGCTTTGCCGGCTGCGCCCGCCACTTCATCGACTGCGTGCAAAACCAGACGATTCCGTTAACCGCCGGCGAGCAGGCGGTGGCCGCCCAGCAAATTGTTGAAAAGCTGTGGCACGAGGCGATGCGCGAGTAGCCCGCCGGTGGCAATTATTGAAGAACCCGGTAGACTATCGCCACTTTCCAGCCGCCTGCTCCGCAGGCGCTTTTGTTCCAGGGTTGTGGAATTTCACGTTAATGAATCTATTAAAATCGCTGGCCGCCGTCAGCTCGATGACCATGTTTTCCCGCGTGCTCGGCTTTGCGCGCGACGCCATTGTGGCGCGGATCTTCGGCGCCGGGATGGCCACCGACGCCTTCTTCGTTGCCTTCAAGCTGCCGAACCTGCTGCGCCGCATCTTTGCCGAGGGCGCTTTCTCCCAGGCCTTCGTGCCGATCCTCGCCGAATATAAAAGCAAGCAGGGCGAAGACGCCACGCGGGTGTTCGTCTCCTACGTCAGCGGCCTGCTGACCCTCGCCCTGGCGCTGGTCACCGTCGCCGGCATCGCCGCCGCCCCCTGGGTGATCGCCGTCACTGCGCCGGGTTTTGCCGATACTGCCGACAAATTCACCCTCACCACCCAGCTGCTGCGGATCACCTTTCCGTACATCCTGCTGATCTCGCTGGCCTCGCTGGCGGGGGCGATACTCAACACCTGGAACCGCTTCTCGGTGCCGGCCTTCGCGCCGACGCTGCTCAACATCAGTATGATCGGCTTCGCGCTGTTCGCCGCGCCGTACTTCCATCCGCCGATCCTCGCCCTGGCGTGGGCGGTGACCGTCGGCGGCATCCTGCAGCTTTTTTACCAGCTGCCGCACCTGAAGAAGATAGGTATGCTGGTGCTGCCGCGCGTCAACTTTAAAGACGCGGGCGCCATGCGGGTGGTGAAGCAGATGGGCCCGGCGATCCTCGGTGTCTCCGTCAGCCAGATCTCGCTGATCATCAACACCATCTTCGCCTCGTTCCTCGTTTCCGGCTCCGTCTCCTGGATGTACTACGCCGACCGCCTGATGGAGTTTCCCTCCGGCGTGCTGGGCGTGGCGCTCGGCACCATCCTGCTGCCGTCGCTGTCGAAAAGCTTTGCCAGCGGCAACCACGACGAGTATCAGCGCCTGATGGACTGGGGCCTGCGCCTGTGCTTCCTGCTGGCGATGCCGAGCGCGGTCGCGCTCGGCATCCTCGCCAAACCGCTGACCGTGGCGCTGTTCCAGTACGGCAAATTCAGTGCTTTCGACGCCGCCATGACCCAGCGGGCGCTGGTGGCCTACTCGGTGGGCCTGATGGGCCTGATCGTCGTCAAGGTGCTGGCGCCGGGCTTCTACTCCCGCCAGGACATCAAGACGCCGGTGAAAATCGCCATCGTCACCCTGATCATGACCCAGGTGATGAACCTCGCCTTTATCGGCCCGCTCAAGCACGCCGGGCTGTCGCTCTCCATCGGCCTTGCCGCCTGCCTCAACGCCGGGCTGCTCTACTGGCAGCTGCGCAAGCAGAAAATTTTCACTCCCGCGCCGGGCTGGGGCTCCTTCCTCGCCCGCCTGATCGCCGCCGTGGTAGTGATGGCCGCCGTACTGCTGGGGATGATGCACATCATGCCGGAGTGGTCCCAGGGCAATATGCCGATGCGCCTGCTGCGCCTGATGGCGGTGGTGGTTGCCGGTATCGCGGCGTACTTTGCTACGCTGATGGTGCTGGGATTCAGAATTAAAGAGTTTGCGCGCCGGACGGCGTAAAGATAACTACCGGGCGCCTCAAGCGCCCGGCATAACGATGTGAGGTAGCCTGTGAACAATGAAACACCGCTGAAGTTTTACGATATCGTTGACGAATACCAGACCGAAGCCGCTAAGCCGGTCGCTGAATCAGAGCGCGACGCGCTGGCGCGCTACTTCCAGCTGCTGATCGAACGCCTGACGGCTGGCGAGGAAATTAGCGAAGAGGCTCAGGGCGAGATGGCCGTTGAGGCGGGAATCGATCCGCTGCGCATTGACGACATTGCCGAGTTTTTGAATCGCTGGGGGAATGAGTAGCTATTTTCCGGTAAGCAGCAGGCCAGCCGTCAAATAGATCCCTGCGCCGCACATCAGATGGGCCAGCAGGCTCATCGGCCTGGCTTTACCGGCGCGGGCGTTTTCGCCGCTGCAATACTAAAACCGAAAGCGGGTTGCATCACGCCAAGCGGCAGCAGCGTTAACATAACGGATGATATTCTTTCCCGACGGTCTGATATTCTGCCGTTTCCGCGCAAAAGCGCGTCGCGCTGGCGGCAGAGTTACTTCAGGCGTTAGTGGTCTCACGGCTTCACACCAGTCGCCGCTCACACCGAAAACCGCACCCCGCCATCAACCCGGTTCGCAGCAAGCCCGTCCTTCCCATACAGCCCCGCCTCCTGGTGCGGTTTCAGCAACGCTAGCGCCTGCTGGTTAAAGGCCATCTGCTGCTCCAGCAGCCAGCCGTTGTGCTGGTTCATTTCGCGCAGAGTCTGGGTTTGCGCCTGAATGGTCTGCCACTGCCACTGCGCCTGCGCCGCGCTGTCCGCAGCGCTCCACGCCAGCAGCCTCTGCTGCTCAAGCCAGCCGAGGGTCGCCAGCAGGGAGCTTTTCTCTTCGGTGACCCGCTGCAGGTGGCTGCCGCTGAGGCTGCCTTCGCACAGCAGCAGCCTCTCGCTCTCCATCACCGCCCGCAGGGCGTTAAGGCCGTCGGCGATCTGCGCCAGAAGTTTGCTCAGCGAGGCCACGGCTTACTCTCCCTGCAGCCAGCTGCGGGTGTCGGCGATCAGCGCATCGGCGATTTTGCCGGTGTCCATCTTCAGCTCGCCGCTGCGGATAGCGGCCTTGAGGGCCTCGACGCGATCGGTGTTGATGTCGCTTTCCTGCGGCTGCATCAGGCGGGTCTGGGACTCGCTCAGGGTGACGCTGGTGCTGTTAGGGGCGGCAGCCTTGTCCTGGCGTACTTTCGGTGCCTGGGTGTCGGCGGCGTCGCGCGTCTGGACCGGGTTCAGCGGCTGCAGCGGCGATGTACGATCGATGCTCATGGTCCTCTCCTCGTGGAGGTGGTGTTACGTTGTAATAGTGCTATCGGCAGGCGCGCAGAATTCTTTACCGCCATTATAAATTAATCAGAATATTCCCGTCCTCGCTGACGGTGCCGCTGACCACCTGGCCGGAACCCATCCTGACTCTGGCGCTCTGCGCGACGGCGGCGTTGTTCAGCGCCTGGCCCTCGCCGCTGGCGCTGAAGCCGTCGCCGCTGGCGATCACCATCACTTTCTGGCCCGCCTTCACCCGCCACGACTGGCGCAGCATCGACAGCTGGATCGGCTGGCCCGGCGCCACGTCGCGCAGGCTGACCGCATCCCGCGCCTGATTGATGTCCAGCAGTGCGCGCGGCGGCAGCTGGTCCAGCCGCCCGCGCCTGAGGGTCACGCTCTCGGTCGTCACGGCGCTGCCGCGGGCGATAGGCCGGGCGGCCACCACGTAGTTGCCGGTTGCGGCGACGCTAACCTGCAGATAGCGCCGCTCGGCGCCGCACTGCGCCTGCACGCTGAGGTTGCCCCACAGCCGCGCGCTGCCCGGCACGCTCAGCGCCGGCTGGTCGCAGCCGGGAAGGGCGCCGCCGGGGTTGCGCAGGGTGACGTCCACGCTATCGGCGACACCCGCCAGCCGCTGGCTGAAAAAGGCGTTCAGCGTCTGCTGTAGGTCCTGGGCGACGGCGGCCTGGCTCAGCAGCATCAGGGCGGCGAACCCGGCGGTCAGGTGGTTCATGGCGGATCCTCCTCGGGGAATATGGGCAGATTTTACCTGCCAGGCAACGCCATCAACGCAATAAATAGCGCCGCATTTTGCGCTTATTCCGGCGATGGGGCGCGGGGAATCAGATTACTCTGACGATGCCCTTTTTATCATCTGCGGAGAAGACATGCTGGACAGACTCGACGCCGCGCTACGTTTTCAGCAGGAAGCGCTGAATCTGCGCGCCCAGCGCCAGGAGATCCTGGCCTCAAACATCGCCAATGCCGATACCCCCGGGTATCAGGCGCGGGACATCAGCTTTGCCGACGAGCTGAAAAAAGTGATGGCGCAGGGGCGGACGCAGGAGAGCCGCGTCGGTCTGACCCTGACCTCAAGCCGCCACATACCGGCCCAGGCGCTCAGCGGACCGCCGGTGGATTTGCTCTACCGCATTCCCGACCAGCCGTCGCTCGACGGCAATACCGTCGATATGGACCGCGAGCGGACCCAGTTCGCCGATAACAGCCTGCAGTACCAGACCGATCTTACGGTCCTGGGCGGGCAGATCAAAAGCATGCTCAGCGTACTGCAGGGGAACTAACGTATGGCGCTACTGAATATTTTTGAGGTGACCGGCTCCGCGCTGGCGGCCCAGTCCCAGCGGCTCAACGTCGCCGCCAGCAACATGGCGAACGCCGACAGCGCCACCGGGCCAGACGGCCAGCCCTATCGCGCGAAGCAGGTGGTGTTTCAGCTCAATGCCGCCCCCGGTGCCGCCACGGGCGGCGTGAAGGTCGCTGAAGTGACCGAAAGCGACGCGCCGTTTAAGACGGTCTATCAGCCGGGCAACCCGCTGGCGGATGCCAAAGGTTACGTCAAGATGCCCAACGTCGACGTGGTGGGCGAGATGGTCAACACCCTCTCGGCCTCCCGCAGCTATCAGGCCAACGTTGAGGTGCTCAACACCGTCAAGAGCATGATGCTCAAAACCCTGACTCTCGGTCAGTAACGGAGAAAACCATGTCGATTGCCGTTAACGTCAATGACCCGACCAATACCGGCGTCAATACCGCCAGCGGGAGCCTGACCACCAGCAATGCCGCCGATCTGCAGAGCAGCTTTCTGACGCTGCTGGTGGCGCAGTTGAAAAATCAGGATCCCACCAACCCGATGGACAACAGCCAGCTCACCTCCCAGCTGGCACAGATCAGCACCGTCAGCGGGATTGAAAAGCTCAATACCTCGCTCGGCTCCATTTCCGGCCAGATCGACAGCAGCCAGTCGCTGCAGGCCAGCTCGCTGATTGGCCACGGGGTGATGATCCCCGGCGGCAGCGTGCTGGCGGGCAAGGGTAGCGACGGCGCGGCCAGCACCACGCCGTTCGGCGTTGAGCTGACCCAGGCCGCCGATAAGGCCACGGCTACCATCACCGACAGCACCGGTAAAGTGGTGCGCACACTGGATCTCGGCAACCTGAGCGCCGGCGTGCATTCATTTACCTGGGACGGCGCGGCGGCAGACGGCGCGGCGGTACCGGACGGCGCCTACAGCGTGTCGATTAACGCTACCGCCGCCGGCGCGCAGCTGGTGGCCCAGCCGCTGCAGTTCGCGCTGGTGCAGGGCGTGACCCGGGGCAGCAGCGGCAATCTGCTGGATCTCGGTACTTACGGTACGACCACCCTCGACAACGTTCGCCAAATTATCTAACCAGGAGTACTGCGATGGCCTTTTCTCAAGCGGTCAGCGGCCTGAACGCCGCCGCCACCAACCTCGACGTCATTGGTAACAACATTGCCAACACCGCCACCTACGGCTTCAAGGCGGGCACCGCCTCGTTTGCCGATATGTTCGCCGGCTCGAAAGTGGGCATGGGCGTTAAAGTGGCCGGCATTACCCAGGACTTTACCGACGGCACCACCACCAATACCGGACGGGCGCTGGACGTCGCCATCAGCCAGAACGGTTTTTTCCGCCTGACCGACGGCAACGGCAGCGTTTACTACAGCCGCAACGGTCAGTTCAAGCTCGATGAAAACCGCAACCTGGTGAACATGCAGGGCATGCACCTGACCGGCTATCCGGCGACGGGCACGCCGCCGACCATCCAGCAGGGCGCGAACCCGGTCGGGCTGAGCATTCCCAATACCCTGATGGCGGCAAAGGCCACCACCACGGCGTCGATGCAGATCAACCTTAACTCCACCGACGCGGCGCCCGCCCGCTCGCCGTTTGATATGACCAACGCCGATACCTACAACAAAAAGGGCGCCATTACCGTTTACGACAGCCTGGGCAACGCCCACGACGTTAACGTCTACTACGTGAAGGGCGCTGCCAACACCTGGGACGTCTATACCCAGGACGCCAGCGTGGCGGGCGCGGCGCAGAAGGCGGCGCAGATACGCTTTAACGATAACGGCACCCTGGAGGGCGTGTATAACTACGACGCCGCCGGTGCGCTTTCGGCGACGGCGAACCCGACGCCGGACATTCAGATTGGCCTCGCCTCCCTCAACGGATCGGCGGCCAGCGACTTCTCGCTCAGCTTCTTCAACTCCATGCAGCAGAACACCGGCTCCAACGATATCGTTGCCAGCAGCCAGAACGGCTACAAGCCGGGCAATCTGGTGGGCTATCAGATTAACGACGACGGCTCGGTGGTGGGCAACTACTCCAACGAACAGTCGCAGCTGATGGGGCAGATCGTGATGGCCAACTTCGCCAACAACGAAGGCCTGCAGTCGGAAGGCGATAACGTCTGGTCCGCGACCCGCGCCTCCGGCGTGGCGCTGCTCGGCACCGCGGGCACCGGCGGCTTCGGCACCCTGACCAACGGCGCGCTGGAGGCCTCCAACGTCGATATGAGCAAAGAGCTGGTCAATATGATCGTCGCCCAGCGCAACTATCAGTCGAACGCCCAGACCATCAAGACCCAGGACCAGATCCTCAATACCCTGGTTAACCTGCGCTAACGCTGACGGGACGACGCAATGGATCACGCAATCTATACCGCGATGGGCGCGGCCAGCCAGACGCTGGAGATGCAGTCGGTAACGGCGAGCAACCTTGCCAACGCCTCCACGCCGGGCTTTCGCGCCCAGCTTACCGCCCTGCGCGCGGTGCCGGTCAACGGCGACAGCCTCGAGACCCGCACTCTGGTCACCGGCTCGACGCCGGGGGCCGATATGACGCCGGGCCAGCTCAACTACACCGGACGCCCGCAGGACGTTGCCGTACAGCAGGACGGCTGGCTGGTGGTGCAGGGCGCCGACGGCACAGAAGGCTACACCCGCAACGGCAACATCCAGATAACCGCCGCCGGGCAGTTGACCATCCAGGGGCATCCGGTGGTCGGCGACGGCGGCGGTCCGCTGATGGTGCCGGAAGGCGCGCAGATTACCATTGCCGCCGACGGCACCATCTCGGCCCTCAACCAGGGCGATCCGGTCAATACCGTCTCGCCGGTGGGCCGTCTGAAGATGATCAAAGCCGAAGGCCGGGAGCTGACGCGCGGCGATGACGGTATGTTCCGCCTGACTGCGCAGGCGCAGGCCGAGCGCGGGGCGGTGCTGCCGTCAGATCCCAGCCTGACCCTGCAGTCCGGGGTGCTGGAGGGCAGCAACGTGACGCCGGTGGTGGCGATGGCCGACATGATTGACAGCGCGCGCCGTTTTGAGATGCAGATGAAGGTCATCAGCAGCGTGAATGAAAACGAGCAGAAAGCGAACCAGCTTCTGTCACTGAGTTAACAACGGGACTCTTCTCACAACAGGACACTTATGATCAGTTCACTGTGGATCGCCAAAACCGGCCTTGACGCCCAGCAGACCAACATGGACGTTATCGCCAACAACCTGGCAAACGTCAGCACCAACGGCTTCAAGCGCCAGCGGGCGGTATTCGAGGATCTGCTCTACCAGACCATGCGTCAGCCGGGCGCCCAGGCCTCGGAGCAGAACACGCTGCCCTCCGGGCTGCAGATTGGTACCGGCGTGCGCCCGGTGGCCACCGAGCGCCTGCACAGCCAGGGCAATCTCTCCCAGACCAACAACAGCAAAGACGTGGCGATCAAGGGCCAGGGCTTTTTTCAGGTGCAGATGCCGGACGGCACCAACGCCTACACCCGCGACGGCTCCTTTCAGGTGGATCAGAACGGCCAGCTGGTGACGGCGGGCGGTTTCCAGGTGCAGCCGGCCATTACCATTCCGGCCAACACCCTGAGCATTACCATTGCCCGCGACGGCGTGGTCAGCGTCACCCTGCAGGGGCAGACCAACCCGGTGCAGGTGGGGCAGCTTAACCTGACGACCTTCATGAACGACGCCGGCCTGGAGAGTACGGGAGAGAACCTCTACGTGGAGACCCAGGCTTCCGGCGCGCCCAACGAAACCACGCCGGGACTCAACGGCGCCGGGCTGCTCTATCAGGGCTACGTCGAGACCTCCAACGTTAACGTCGCCGAGGAGCTGGTCAACATGATCCAGGTCCAGCGCGCCTACGAGATCAACAGCAAGGCGGTATCAACCACCGACCAGATGCTGCAGAAGCTCACCCAGCTGTAAGCCCTGACCGGCGCGACCCCGCGCCGGATATTTGACGCAGAAGACAGAACCGCAATGTACAGACACGCCGCGTTACGCTATTCGCAGCTCGCCCTTCTGGCCATGACCCTGGCCGGATGCGCGTGGATCCCCTCTAAGCCGCTGGTGCAGGGGGCGACCTCCGCACAGCCGGTGCCCGGCCCGGTGCCGGTAGCCAACGGCTCGATTTTCCAGAGCGCCCAGCCCATCAACTACGGCTATCAGCCGCTGTTTGAGGACCGGCGGCCGCGCAACGTCGGCGATACGCTGACCATCGTCCTGCAGGAGAACGTCAGCGCTTCGAAAAGCTCGTCGGCGAACGCCAGCCGCGACGGCAAAACCGGCTTCGGCTTCGATACCGTACCGCGCTATCTGCAGGGGCTGTTCGGTAACGCCCGCGCCGATGCCGATGTTTCCGGTAGCAACGCGTTCAATGGCAAGGGCGGGGCCAATGCCAGCAACACCTTCAGCGGTACGCTTACCGTCACCGCCGACCAGGTGCTGGCCAACGGCAACCTGCACGTCGTCGGCGAGAAGCAGATTGCCATCAACCAGGGCACCGAGTTTATCCGCTTCTCCGGCGTGGTGAACCCGCGCACCATCAGCGCCAGCAACACCGTCTCCTCGACCCAGGTGGCGGACGCGCGCATTGAGTACGTCGGCAACGGCTACATTAACGAAGCGCAGAATATGGGCTGGCTGCAGCGCTTCTTCCTCAACCTGTCTCCGATGTAACGAGGTGGACAATGTTTAAGTTCCTGACGGCTATCGCGTTTGCGCTGATGGCCACCGCGGCGCAGGCGGACCGCATCCGCGATCTCACCAGCGTGCAGGGCGTGCGCCAGAACTCGCTTATCGGCTACGGTCTGGTGGTGGGGCTGGACGGCACCGGCGACCAGACCACCCAGACGCCGTTTACCATCCAGAGCCTCAACAACATGCTCTCCCAGCTCGGGATCACCGTCCCGGCGGGCACCAACATGCAGCTGAAGAACGTGGCGGCGGTAATGGTCACCGCCCAGCTGCCGGCCTTTGCCCGCCAGGGGCAGACCGTCGACGTGGTGGTCTCTTCGCTGGGCAACGCCAAGAGCCTGCGCGGCGGTACGCTGCTGATGACCCCGCTTAAGGGCGTGGACAGCCAGGTCTATGCCCTGGCGCAGGGCAATATCCTGGTCGGCGGCGCGGGCGCCGCCGCCGGAGGCAGCAGCGTGCAGGTTAACCAGCTCAACGGCGGACGCATTACCGGCGGGGCCACTATCGAGCGCGAGCTGCCGAGCCAGTTTGGCCAGGGCAATACCATCAACCTGCAGCTGAATGAGGAAGATTTCGGCATGGCGCAGCAGATAGCCGATACCATTAACCGCCGGGGCAGCTACGGTCTGGCGACGGCTCTCGACGCTCGCACCGTGCAGATCCGCGGCGCCAGCGGCAGCACGAATCAGGTGCGGATGCTGGCGGACATTCAGAACATGGAGGTGAACGTCACCCCGCAGGACGCGAAGGTGATAGTCAACTCGCGCACCGGCTCGGTGGTGATGAACCGGGAAGTCAGCCTCGACACCTGCGCGGTGGCTCAGGGCAATCTGTCGGTGACCGTCAACCGCAATTACCAGGTTAACCAGCCGGATACGCCGTTCGGCGGCGGCAATACCGTCGTCACGCCGCAGACCCAGATCGATCTGCGCCAGAGCGGCGGTTCGCTGCAGAGCGTACGCGCCAGCGCCAGCCTCAACAACGTGGTGCGCGCCCTCAACGCGCTGGGCGCCACGCCGATGGAGCTGATGTCGATTCTGCAGGCGATGCAGAGCGCGGGCTGCCTGCGGGCGAAGCTGGAAATTATCTGATGATCGGCGACAGCAAGCTGATGGCCAGCGCCGCCTGGGATGCCGAATCGCTCAACGAGCTGAAAATGAAGGCCGGGCAGGATCCGCAGGGCAACCTGCGATCCGTCGCCCGCCAGGTGGAAGGGCTGTTCGTGCAGATGATGCTCAAGAGTATGCGCGAGGCGCTGCCGAAGGACGGCATCTTCAGCAGCGATCAGACCCGGCTCTATACCAGCATGTACGATCAGCAAATAGCCCAGCAGATGACCGACGGCAAGGGGCTTGGGCTGGCGGAGGCGATGGTTAAGCAGATGACCGCCGCCCAACCGCAGGCCGACGCTGCGGGCGACAGCGTGCCGCTCAGGTTTGACCCGACGACCGTCGTGAGCTATCAGAACAGTACTCTGACCCAGATGGTGCGCAAGGCGCTGCCGAAAGCCCCTGAGCCTGGCGAGGCTGCGCCCCTGTCCGGGGACAGCAAAGACTTCCTCGCCCGGCTGGCGCTCCCGGCGAAAATCGCCAGCGAGCAGAGCGGCATTCCCCACCACCTGATCCTCGCCCAGGCGGCGCTGGAGTCCGGCTGGGGACAGCGGCAGATCCGCCGCGAGAACGGCGAGCCGAGCTATAACCTCTTCGGCGTGAAGGCGTCCGCCGACTGGAAGGGTAAGGTGACCGAAATCACCACCACCGAATTTGAAAACGGCGCGGCGAAGAAGGTGAAGGCGCGCTTTCGCGTCTACGACTCCTACCTTGACGCGCTGGCGGACTACGTGTCGCTGCTGACCCGCAATCCCCGCTACGCGGCGGTTACCTCGGCGGCTACCGCCGAGCAGGGGGCGCAGGCGCTGCAGCGCGCCGGTTATGCCACCGACCCGGAGTACGCCCGCAAGCTGACCAGCATGATCCAGCAGCTGAAATCGATGAGCGATAAGGTGAGCAAAGCCTATGGCCAGCAGCTCGACGCCCTGTTCTGAAAAGGCTCAAGTTCGGCCTCCGCCTGCCGATAACCCTCGTCAGGACTCGAATCTGAAAATAAAGGAAATCCAATGTCCAGCCTGATGAATAATGCCATGAGCGGGCTCAACGCTGCCCAGGCGGCGCTTAACACCACCAGCAACAACATGGCCAACTACAATATTCCCGGCTACAGTCGGCAGACCACGGTGCTGGGGGCCTCCAACAGCACCCTGACCGGCGGCGGCTGGGTCGGCAACGGCGTGACGGTCACCGGCGTGCAGCGGGAGTACAGCACCTTCATCAGTAACCAGCTGAACGCCGCGCAGAACCAGAGCAGCGGCCTGACCTCCCGCTACCAGCAGATGTCAAAAATCAACGACCTGCTCTCGGATACCACTAACTCGCTGGCGGTCAACCTGCAGGACTTTTTCTCCAGCCTGCAGACGCTGGTGAGCAACGCCGAAGATCCGGCGGCGCGCCAGGCGGTGCTGGGCAAATCCCAGGGGCTGGTCAATCAGTTTAAGAGCAGCGACCAGTACCTGCGCGACCAGGACAAGCAGGTTAACGGCAGCATCACCAGCAGCGTCGCGCAGATTAACGGCTATACCGGCCAGATAGCGGCCCTGAATGATAAAATCGCCCGCCTCAAGGGCGCGGGGGAGGGTATCGCTCCGAATGACCTGCTCGATCAGCGGGATCAGCTGGTGAGCCAGCTCAACCAGATTGTCGGCGTCGAGGTCAGCGTTCAGGACAGCGGCACCTATAACGTCTCAATGGCCAACGGCTACAGCCTGGTGCAGGGCAGCCGCGCCCACTCGCTGGCGGCGGTGCCCGACAACGCCGATCCGTCGCGCACCACCGTGGCCTACGTGGACGATGCGGCGGGCAACATCCCCATTCCGGAAAAGCTGATTACCTCCGGCAGCCTCGGCGGCCTGCTGACCTTCCGTTCCCAGGATCTCGATCAGGCCCGCAACGATCTCAACCAGATGGCCCAGGCCCTGGCCCACGCCTTTAACGACCAGAACGCGCAGGGCCTTGACGGTAACGGCGACGAGGGCGGGGCGTTCTTCACCATCGGCGGCCCGACGACCCTGAGTAATACCCGCAATACGGGCAGCGCCAGCCTGACGGCGGCAGTCACCGACAGCACTAAGGTGCAGGCCAGCGATTATAAAATCAGCTTCGACGGCGGCAGCTGGCAGGTGACCCGCCTGGCCGACAATACGCCGGTGAAGGCCACCGCCGGCGACGACGGCAGCCTCAGCTTTGACGGGCTGAAGGTCAGCATCAGCGGCGCGGCGGCGAAGAACGACAGCTTTACGCTTAAGCCGGTGGCTAACGCCATCGTGAATATGAGCGTGGCGCTCGCCGACGGCAGCAAAATAGCGATGGGCAGCAACGACGATAAGACCGGCGAGAGCGATAACCGTAACGGGCAGAAGCTGCTGGATCTGCAGACCAGCAGGCTGGTGGGCGGCAATAAGAGCCTCAACGACGCCTATGCCGCGCTGGTGAGCGACGTGGGCAATAAAACCGCCACCCTTGAAACCAGCAGCACCACGCAGAATAACGTGGTCACGCAGCTTACGAAACAGCAGCAGTCCGTTTCCGGCGTGAACCTCGATGAGGAGTACGGCAATCTGCAGCTGTTTCAGCAGTATTACCTGGCCAATGCTCAGGTGATGCGCACTGCCTCGACGATTTTTGATTCACTGCTCAACATCCGCTAACGGGAGAAGCCGATGCGCGTCAGCACACTCATGATGTATCAGCAGACAATGGGCGGCATTACCCGCTCCCAGTCCCAGTGGCTCGGCTACGGTGAGCAGATGTCCACCGGCCTGCGGGTCAACCGTCCGTCGGACGATCCGATCGCGGCCTCGCAGGCGGTGGTGCTCTCCCAGGCCCAGGCGCAGACCAGCCAGTACGCCTCTGCGCGCACCTTTGCCAGCCAGCGCATCTCCCAGGAGGAGAACACGCTCTCGCAGGTAACTTCCGCTATCCAGTCAGCGCAGGAGAAAATCGTCTACGCCGGCAACGGTACGCTGAGCGACGACGACAGGGCGTCGCTGGCGACCGATCTGCAGGGCATTCGCGATCAGATCCTCAACCTGGCCAATAGCCAGGACGGCAACGGCCGCTATATGTTCGGCGGCTATAATACCGATAAAGCCCCCTTTACCGCCGACGGAAAATACGTTGGCGGCAGTGCGAACGTTGAACAGCAGGTGGACAGCGCCCGTTCGATGGTGATTGGCCACACCGGCAGCAGCATCTTTGATTCCGTCACCAGTAATGCGGTGAAGGAGCCGGACGGCTCGGCGCCGGAAACCAATCTCTTTGCCATGCTCGATAGCGCCATCGCCGCGCTAAAGACCCCGGTTGCCGGTGACGAGGCGGCGCAGGCAACCGCCGGGGCCGCCGTGGATAAAACTAACCGCGGCCTGCGCAACGCGCTCAACAACGTGCTGACCGTGCGCTCTGAGATAGGCACCCAGCTCAGCGAGCTCGACCGGCTCGACGCGCTGGGCAGCAGCCGGGCGCTGAGCCAGGAGCAGCAGATGAGCACGCTGGTGAACGTGGACTGGAATTCGACTATCTCCAACTACTATATGCAGCAGGCGGCGCTGAAGGCGTCCTACAAAGCCTTCAGCGATATGCAGGGAATGTCGCTTTTTGAGCTGAATAAATAAGTTAATCTCAACATAGTATTGCCTCTTACCGCGACGTAGCCCTGCTCCGCCGCGGTTTTTTTATGTTCAGCGCGCCGCGCATAAAAAAACCGCCTTCCGGAGAAGGCGGCTTTTGCGCTGGCTGACAGAGCGTAAATTACTCGGTCGGCTGCGGACGGGTCGGACCGGCGGTGGCGACGCGGGTCGCGCTGTGGCCGCCTGCGGTGCCTTTACCGTCGAAGGCAAAGTCCGGGCGCACCCAGTCGCTGTGGCGCGGGGCTTCCGGCACGTACTCCGGCGCCGGAGCGCGGGTCATCGGCGCATCGGCGTAGCCGCCGGCAGCCGGCGCGGCGGTTTTGACCGGCGCGGCAGGGGCTTCCACTTTCGCTGCCGGCTGAACTTCGGCGGCTGGCGCAGCTTCCGCGACCGGCTCGACGTGCTGCAGCGGAGCAGGCTCGGCGGCAGGCGCGGTGTCGACGGCAGGCTCTGCCACTGGTTCGGCAGTCGCTTCGGCAGCGGTCTCAGCCGGCGCCTCTGCGTCAGCGTGCGCCTCAGCTTCAGCCGGGGCTGCGGCAACCGCTTCTTCTGCGGTCGCTTCGGCAACGGCCTCGTCTTCGCGGGCAACGACCTGCGGAACTTCATCTACCGGCGCGGCGATGGCTTCCGGATGCGCGGTTTCGACAACCGGAGCGGCCTCAACGACTGCAGACGCTACTGCGGGGGCCTCGGTGACGACAGGCTCGGTCACGGGTGCGGCAGTTTCGGCAGCGGTCGGCAGAATAGCGGCGTCTTCAGCGGCCGGCTGGGCGGCTTCTGGCTTGCGGACCTCTTCTGCGGCCATCTCTTCCTGGCTACGGGCAACCGGATAGCTGATCCACACTTTTCCTGACGCCATTTCCGGCGATGCGCAGGCAAACTCAACCGGCATCGGCGACTGGCTCGGATAGCGTTCGTCGCGGTAGCGGCGGCGGCGCTGACCGCTGACGCGCAGGTGGCGCGGCGAGCGGCGGGAGCGGCGCGGCATGCCGGCAGACTCGCGGCCATCGGCGCTATCGTCCTGCTCCGCCGGCGCATCCACTACCGCTGGCAGGTCAACCTTCGCCAGCTCGGTGCGCTGTGCCGGGGCCTGTGCTGCCTGTGCAGCTTCTGCGGCCTGCGCGGCTTCTGCGGCGTGGGCGGCTTCGGCTATCTCGGCGACCGACAGAATGCGAACTTTCTGATCCAGCTGACGCGGCTTGCGGCGCGGCATGGTCTGAACGCGCTCTTCGCGATCGCTTTCCTGGGCCGCCTGGGCGACCGGCTGCTCGTCGCGGGTTTGTGCTTTGACTTCCGGAGAGGCCTGGCGCTTATCGTCGCCGGTGCGGCGGCGGCGCTCGCGGCGCGGCTGCTGCTCGTCGCGGCTCTTCGCGCTGTCGGTATCGTCAGCCGGCGTCTGCTGGCGCGACTCGCGCACCTCCGCATTCTGCTGCTGGCGGTCGCGGCGGTTGCGACGGTTCTCTTCGCGGCCTTCGCTGCTGTCGCGACGCTCGCTGCGGTCGTTACGCTCGCTGCGGTCATTGCGCTCGCCGCGATCGTTGCGTTCGCTACGGTCGCCGCGTTCATTGCGGTCGCGGCGGCCGTTCTGACGTGGACGACGGCGCTCCTGCGGCTGCGGACGCTCCGCTTTCTCTTCTTTCTTCTCCGGCTGCGGCTCGGCGACGGCTTCTTCGCTGCCGCCGAAGATCTTCTTCAGGGCGGCGCAGATGCGCGACAGCAGGCCAGGCGCAGCGGCAGCGGCAGCGGCTGCCGGAGCAGCGGCCTTCGGCGCGGCGGCCGGGGCAACTGGCGCCTCAGAAACCGGCGCAGGCGGCGCGTCAGGCATCACGAAGGCGGCCAGGGCAGGCTGCTCCGGGCGCTTGCGCTCCGCAGGCTCATCTTCAGACGGCAGGGCCATCTCCTCTTCGTGCAGCTTCGGCAGCAGATAGCTCAGGGTTGAGGTCTCTTCGCCCTTACGTACGCGCAGCACGGAGTAGTGCGGGGTTTCCATCTGGTCGTTCGGCACCACGATGCAGCGCACGCCACCCTGACGGGTTTCGATGGCGCTGATGGCCGCACGCTTTTCGTTAAGCAGGTAGGAGGCAACCTGCACCGGCACGATGGCGTGAACCTCTTTGGTGTTCTCCTTCAGCGCTTCTTCTTCGATCAGGCGCAGAATAGAGAGCGCCAGCGATTCATTGTCGCGGATGGTGCCGGTACCGCTGCAGCGCGGGCAGACGTGGTGGCTGGACTCGCCGAGCGACGGGCTCAGGCGCTGGCGGGACATCTCCAGCAGGCCGAAGCGCGAAATGTGGCTGATCTGAATGCGGGCGCGGTCCTGACGGACGGCTTCGCGCAGGCGGTTTTCCACCGCGCGCTGGTGGCGCACCGGCGTCATGTCGATAAAGTCGATAACGATCAGGCCGCCGAGGTCGCGCAGGCGCAGCTGGCGGGCGATTTCATCCGCCGCTTCCAGGTTAGTGTTGTAGGCCGTCTCTTCAATGTCGCCGCCGCGGGTGGCGCGGGCGGAGTTGATGTCGATGGCGGTCAGCGCTTCGGTGCTGTCGATGACGATAGAACCGCCGGACGGCAGGCGCACTTCGCGCTGGAAGGCGGACTCAATCTGCGATTCGATCTGGTAGTGGCTGAACAGCGGAATTTCACCGGTGTAGAGCTTAATTTTGCTGCTGAAATCCGGACGACCCAGCGCGGCAATGTGCTGGCGGGCCAGCTCAAGCACTTTCGGGTTATCGATAAGGATTTCGCCGATATCCTGACGCAGATAGTCGCGGAAGGCGCGAACAATCACATTACTTTCCTGATGGATCAGGAACGGCGCAGGGCGGCTTTCGGCGGCTTTCTGAATCGCTTCCCAGTGCTTCATGCGGAAGCTCAGATCCCACTGCAGGGCCTCGGCGGATTTTCCGACGCCGGCGGTGCGGACAATCAGGCCCATGCCGTCAGGCAGCTGCAGGCTGGAGAGCGCCTCTTTCAGTTCGGTGCGATCGTCGCCTTCGATACGGCGAGAGATACCGCCCGCGCGCGGGTTGTTCGGCATCAGCACCAGGTAGCTGCCCGCCAGGCTAATAAAGGTGGTCAGCGCCGCGCCTTTGTTGCCGCGCTCTTCTTTATCAATCTGGACGATAACTTCCTGACCTTCGCGCAGCACGTCTTTGATGTTCGGACGGCCGTGCGCGCTGTAGTTAGCGGGGAAGTATTCGCGGGCGATTTCTTTGAGAGGGAGAAAGCCGTGGCGCTCGGCACCGTAGTCTACGAATGCGGCCTCCAGGCTGGGTTCAATGCGGGTAATTTTGCCTTTGTAGATGTTCGCTTTTTTCTGCTCGTGGCCCGGACTTTCGATATCCAGGTCGTACAGACGCTGCCCATCCACCAGGGCGACACGCAACTCCTCTTGCTGAGTTGCGTTGATTAACATTCTTTTCATCGTAACTTACTCATTATTCTTACATTGACGACTAAGCTACGGGCAGAGTTTTCCTTGCCGGGGGGAAACCGATGGCCTCGTGACTATTCACGTCGCCAACCTCACGGTTGTCGCTCGCTTAAGAGGCGCAGAGTGTCGGTAGCCTGCGTTTCAAACGGAAACACAGCGCAATTATTCAGGGGGAACAGCCTGGGATACAGTCTCCAGAGAAGGTTCCATCCGTACTCATCTCTTTTCAAGTCGCAGGTGCGTTTCACCTGCTGACTCCAGTCACATACTGGAGTAGCGCCTGGAGAACCAGGTTCGCCGCCCGTCTGCGGCTTGAAGTTCAGAGTATTAGCCGGTAAGGACTGCAACCCGCAGCCCGCTAACTGTCTGAAAGATAAAAATGTCTTACGCCATTGCTGCATAAATAATCGTTCAGACAAAACTGGTCATTCCGCTACAGGCTTGTTCATACAAGTTATAATACGGAAAACCGCATCATTATTCCCTGCGAACCCGCTGATAGCAAGATGACTTTTACCATTTATCACCCGGTTACTCACAGTTTCTTCACTTTGGTGAACCGATTGCTTTAATAAGCAGAAGTTAACTCTGAGACAGTGAAAAAGGAGTACCGTCTAAGAAGATAGTATAAGCACAGAAATGAGTGGCGCGAATCTTCACGCCTCTTTAGAATCGCCACCCATGAAAACTGAGACACCCACCGTAAAAATGGTTGCCATCGCCGATGACGAGGCGGGGCAGCGTATCGATAACTTTTTGCGCACCCAGCTTAAGGGCGTGCCGAAGAGCATGATTTACCGCATCCTGCGCAAGGGCGAAGTGCGGGTCAATAAGAAGCGCGTCAAGCCCGAGTACAAGCTGGAGGCGGGTGACGAGGTGCGCATCCCGCCGGTGCGCGTCGCCGAGCGTGAAGAAGAGGCCGTGTCGCCGCACCTCAATAAGGTGGCGGCGCTGAGCGAGGTTATCCTTTATGAGGATGACCATATTCTGGTGCTCAACAAGCCGTCCGGCACCGCCGTTCACGGCGGCAGCGGCCTCAGCTTTGGGGTCATTGAAGGCCTGCGGGCGCTGCGCCCGGAAGCCCGCTTCCTGGAGCTGGTGCACCGCCTTGACCGCGATACTTCCGGCGTGCTGCTGGTGGCGAAGAAGCGTTCGGCCCTGCGCTCGCTGCACGAGCAGCTGCGCGAGAAGGGGATGCAGAAGGATTATCTGGCCCTGGTGCGCGGCCAGTGGCAGTCGCACACCAAAGTGGTGCAGGCGCCGCTGCTGAAGAACATTCTGCAAAGCGGCGAGCGCATCGTGCGGGTCAGCCAGGAAGGCAAGCCGTCGGAGACGCGCTTTAAGGTTGAGGAGCGTTTCGAATTCGCCACCCTGGTGCGCTGCAGCCCGGTCACCGGCCGCACCCACCAGATCCGCGTCCACACCCTGCACGCCGGGCATCCCATCGCCTTTGACGACCGCTACGGCGATCGCGAGTTCGATAAGCAGCTGGCGGGTACCGGCCTGAATCGCCTGTTCCTGCACGCTGCGGCGCTGAAGTTCACCCATCCCGGCACCGGCGAGACGCTGCGCATTGAAGCGCCGATGGATAATGGTCTGAAAAATTGCCTGAAGGTGCTGCGCAGCAAGAAGTAGGGCGGAAAGCGGCAGGACTGCCTGCCGCATTATCGTTTTCAACCGGTGCGAGGGAAATCAGAAGTCGTAAACGACGCGCACCAGGTTGGCATCGCCCTGATGATCGGTGCTGGACGTAAAGACGTGTTCATACTGAACGGAGAACCCGTAGTCCAGCTTCAGGTTAACGCCGACGCCGTTATCGATGCGCTTATAGTTCCGCCCGTTGAGATACTCCAGACGGTCGCCCATAAAGTAGGGCTGAATGGCCTGTACCGCATACTGCCCGATAGGGAAACTGTAGCCGGCATAGTATTCAATACCCCAGGCATCGTCCGCGAAATACTTATCTATATTGCGATCGCCGCGCATATTCTGCAGGAAGTTTTGATACCAGCCGCCGCCGACGGAGAATGTCCAGTTATCGGGCGTCCAGCTCAGCGACGTACCGACGATGTTTTGATCGTAGGTTTTGTCTTTGCTGCTGTTATTTACCCGCATGTCAGCCCGGGTGTAGTTCCAGGCCGCGCCCCAGGTAAAATCTTTCGTGAAGTGGTAGTCGATACCTAATGAACCGCCGCCCCGGCGCTTATAGTGCAGCCCGTTGTTGAGGTTAAGGTTATCGTTGAACAGATAGGCCGCATAAATATCGGCGTCACCGATGCTCTTTTTGTATTTGAGCATGTTACGTGACATGTAAGATCCGTCGTAGTCGCCGTTGATACCGTTTCCCGGCGCCTGGCCTAACATATCGTAATCCCAGATGTCGGTTTTAACGCCAACGATGTCATAGTACACGCTGTTCTGTTTACCGAAGGTCAGCGTGCCCCAGGTATCGCTTTTCAAACCGGTGAACAGCATACGGCGCGTGGTGTGGGTCGTGCCTTTTTGATAGTGGTTATCCCATTTGAACACTCTCGGGAAATCAACGCCCAGCTCATAGTAGCTAATCCAGCTGATATCGTCGAAAAGGTAATAATCACTGGTAAAGCGGAAACGCGTTCCTCCATCGTAGCCGTTGCGTTTATAGGACCCCTTATCACCTTTACTGAGGTTAAGCACCTGAGGTCGAATACTGCCGCCCACGGTGAAGTTCAGCCGGCTGAGCGGATCGCCCGCTTCTGGAGCCTGTTTAATCAGGGTGATTTCAGCAAAAGCCCCGTGGCTGGAACATCCCAGAAAGACGGCGGCTGCTGTATATTTTATTAATGTTTTTAATGTGTTATTCACGGCTTTTCCTTACCTGCGCAATTGTTAGCGTGGTAACAATACGTTTTTTTGTATGTCAGAAATGAGATCTGAATAATATTTTTTAACGCGAACTAAGTGCCTGACAAGGTGAATTGTAACCGCAGATTACAGGCGGTAAAAAAGTGAAATTGCGGATTGTTGCTGAGATAGCAGTCTGATCTGGGCGTTGTTTGGACGTTTTATGGCGACGTTATCTGTCAGTTGCCGATTTTTTGGTCCGAGGGATGTGGCGTCACGGCGTGATATTTAATGGTGATAATTAACATTTGCCTCTGCGTTGGGCGACGCGGATTAACATCAGGGAAAGACCGCACGCGCGGCCCGGCATCATCCAGGTTGATGCCGGGAAGGCAGCGCACGGTTATAGAAAGAGAAGGCGCTGTAGAGAGAAAACGCTCAGTTGAGCAGCGGATCCTGCCGCTCGTGGCGCAGCATTTTACACAGCGCGATAAGCGGCAGTCCCACCAGCGTATTGGGATCGCGGCCGTCAAGGCGTTCGAACAGCGTAATGCCGAGCCCCTCACTCATAAAGCTGCCGGCGCAGTTTAACGGCTGCTCTTTCTCTATATAGCGGGCAATTTCAACGTCGCTCAGCTGGCGAAAGTGAACGTCAAACGGCTCGCACTCGGTCTGCAGATGGCCGCTGGCGCTGTTGTAGAGCGCAAGGCCGGTATAGAAGGTGACCACGTGGCCGCTGGCGGCGCGCAGCTGTCGGCGGGCGTTCTCTTCGCTGTGGGGCTTGCCGGTTATTTTGCCATCAAGTACGCACACCTGGTCGGCGCCGATAATCAGATGGTTGGGATAGTCCGCGGCCAGCGCCTGCGCTTTGGCCTGCGCCAGTCGCAGCACCAGCTGGCGCGGCGATTCGCCGGGGAGCGGCAGTTCATCCACCTGCGGGGCGACGCATTTAAAGGGCATTTCCAGCTTTTTGAGCAGTTCGCGGCGGTAGCGGGAAGTGGACGCAAGAATAAGTGGCAGCATAATTTTTTTACCGGGCTCTGGTGATTCGAATCGGCTCATCTTAAACTACTGGCCGCAATGTGTGCGAATAAATGGCAAAAGGCGCCTGCGGGTGCCTTTTTCTTTGACTCTATGACGTTACAAAGTTAATATGCGCGCCCTATGCAAAAGGTAAAATTACCCCTGACTCTCGATCCGGTTCGTACCGCTCAAAAACGCCTCGATTATCAAGGTGTCTACACCTGCGATCAGGTGGAGCGCGTGGCTGGGTCAGTCGTCAGCGTGGACAGTGATGTGGAATGCGATATGACATTCGCTATCGACAACCAGCGTCTCGCCGTCATTAAAGGCGATGCAAAGGTTGACGTGACGCTCGAATGTCAGCGCTGCGGGAAACCGTTCCCGTTATCTGTTCACACAACGTATTGTTTCAGCCCGGTCAAAAATGATGAGCAGGCTGAAGCACTCCCGGAAGCGTATGAGCCGATTGAGGTTAACGATTTCGGTGAAATCGATCTGCTGGCAATGGTCGAGGATGAAATCATCCTCTCCCTGCCGGTAGTTCCGGTGCATGATTCTGAACACTGTGAAGTGTCCGACGCGGACATGGTCTTTGGTGAGCTGCCTGAAGAGGCGCAGAAGCCAAACCCATTTGCCGTATTAGCCAGCTTAAAGCGTAAGTAATTGAGGAGTAAGGTCCATGGCCGTACAACAGAATAAACCAACCCGTTCCAAACGTGGCATGCGTCGTTCTCACGATGCCCTGACTGCAGTTACCAGCCTGTCTGTAGACAAGACTTCTGGTGAGAAACACCTGCGTCACCACATCACTGCCGACGGTTTCTACCGCGGTCGTAAGGTTATCGCTAAGTAATCACGCGCAAGCGTGAGGCTTAGTGAGGCTATCCCCGCCTGCGCGGGGATATACCGAACCAGGCGGCGACGAAACCTTGACGCGTCTGACCATAGCGTTAGATGTCATGGGGGGCGATTCAGGCCCTTCCGTGACGGTGCCTGCAGCTTTGCAGGCACTGCGTTCTAATCCACAACTCTCGCTTCTCTTAGTCGGCAATCCCGACGACATTACGCCTTTACTTGCCAGAGCTGACTTCGAACAACGTTCACGTCTGCAGGTTATCCCTGCCCAGTCAGTTATTGCCAGTGACGCGCGTCCGGCTCTCGCGGTACGCCAGAGCCGGGGCAGCTCCATGCGCATTGCGCTGGAAGCGGTGAAAGAAGGGCGCGCCGACGCCTGCGTCAGCGCCGGTAATACCGGCGCGCTGATGGGGCTGGCTAAACTCCTGCTCAAGCCATTGGACGGTATTGAGCGCCCGGCGCTGATGACAGTGCTGCCGAATAAAGAGCAGGGCAAAACGGTGGTGCTTGACCTCGGCGCCAACGTCGACTGCGACGCTATCATGCTGGTGCAGTTCGCCATTATGGGGGCGGTCATGGCCGAAGAGGTGGTGGGCATTGCGTCGCCCCGGGTGGCGCTGCTGAACATTGGCGAAGAAGAGACCAAAGGCCCGGAAAGTATCCGGGATGCGGCATTGATGCTGAAAAAACTCTCATCTCTCAACTATATCGGCTATCTTGAGGCTAACGAACTCCTCACCGGCAAGACGGACGTGCTGGTTTGTGACGGATTTACGGGCAACGTCACATTAAAAACCATGGAGGGTGTTGTCAGAATGTTCCTTTCCCTGCTGAAATCGCAGGGCGAAGGCCAAAAGCGGTCCTGGTGGCTGAAAATTGTTAAACGATGGCTGCAAAATAGCCTGATGCGGCGATTCGGTCACCTCAACCCCGACCAGTATAATGGCGCCTGTCTGTTAGGATTGCGCGGCACGGTGATCAAGAGTCATGGTGCAGCCAATCAGCGCGCGTTCAGCGTCGCGATTGAACAGGCAGTGCAGGCAGTGCAGCGTGAGGTCCCTCAGCGGATCGCCGCTCGCCTCGAATCTGTATTACCACCAAAAGACTGAGCGTACATGTATACGAAGATTATAGGTACCGGCAGCTATCTGCCTGAACAAGTGCGTACCAACGCCGACCTTGAAAAAATGGTAGACACCTCTGACGAATGGATTGTCACGCGCACAGGTATCCGTGAACGCCGTATTGCTGGCCCGGAGGACTCTGTCTCTACCATGGGCTGTGAAGCCGCGAAGCGCGCGCTGGAGATGGCCGGTATCGGCGCCGACCAGATTGGGCTGATTATTGTCGCTACCACGTCGGCAACGCACGCCTTTCCCAGCGCGGCCTGCCAGATTCAGTCGATGCTGGACATCAAAGGCTGTCCGGCGTTTGATGTGGCCGCCGCCTGCGCGGGCTTTACCTATGCGCTGAGCATTGCCGATCAGTACGTGAAGTCCGGCGCCGTGAAGCACGCGCTGGTGATCGGCTCCGACGTGCTGGCCCGCACCTGCGATCCGAACGATCGCGGGACTATCATTATCTTTGGCGACGGCGCGGGCGCCGTGGTACTGGGCGCGTCTGAAGAGCCGGGGATCATCTCCACCCACCTGCACGCCGACGGTAACTACGGCGCGCTCTTAACGCTGCCGAACGCCGATCGCGTACATCCGGAAAATCCGATTTATCTGACGATGGCCGGCAACGAAGTCTTCAAAGTGGCGGTGAAGGAGCTGGCGAACATCGTTGAAGAGACCCTGGAAGCCAACAACCTCGACCGCAGCCAGCTCGACTGGCTGGTCCCCCATCAGGCGAATTTGCGCATCATCAGCGCCACGGCGAAAAAGCTGGGGATGCCGATGGAGAATGTGGTGGTCACCCTTGACCGCCATGGCAACACCTCTGCGGCCTCTGTGCCCTGCGCGCTGGATGAAGCGGTGCGCGATGGCCGCATTCAGCGCGGTCAACTGGTGCTGCTTGAAGCCTTTGGCGGCGGTTTCACCTGGGGCTCCGCGCTGGTTCGTTTTTAATTAAGGATAACAACATGACGCAATTTGCTTTTGTTTTCCCGGGGCAGGGCTCCCAGACCGTGGGTATGCTGGCTGAGATGGCCGCACAGTATCCGGTTATCGAAGAGACCTTCGGCGAAGCCTCTGCGGCATTAGGCTATGACTTGTGGGCGCTGACCCAGCAGGGCCCGGCGGAAGAGCTGAACAAAACCTGGCAGACGCAGCCTGCGCTGCTGACCGCCTCCGTGGCGCTGTACCGCGTCTGGCAGCAGCAGGGCGGCAAAGCGCCAGCGCTGATGGCCGGCCACAGCCTCGGCGAGTACTCCGCGCTGGTCTGCGCCGGCGTGATTGCTTTTGCGGACGCCGTTCGCCTGGTCGAGCTGCGCGGCAAGTTCATGCAGGAAGCCGTGCCGGAAGGCACCGGCGGTATGTCGGCGATTATTGGCCTCGACGACGCTTCCATCGCCAAAGCCTGCGAAGAGTCTGCCCAGGGGCAGGTGGTTTCGCCGGTGAACTTCAACTCCCCGGGACAGGTGGTCATCGCCGGTCACAAAGAGGCCGTTGAGCGCGCCGGTGCCGCCTGTAAAGCCGCTGGCGCCAAGCGCGCGCTGCCGCTGCCGGTCAGCGTGCCGTCGCACTGTGCGCTGATGAAGCCCGCAGCGGAGAAACTGGCCGCGGAGCTTGCGAAGATTACCTTTAACGCACCGCAGATAGCCGTCATCAACAACGTTGACGTTAAGTGTGAAACTGCCGCTGACGCCATCCGCGACGCGCTGGTGCGCCAGCTCTACAGCCCGGTACAGTGGACCAGAACCGTTGAGTTTATGGCTTCCCAGGGCGTAGAGCATCTGTATGAAGTGGGGCCGGGCAAGGTCCTTACCGGCCTGACAAAACGTATTGTTGACACCCTGACCGCATCGGCGCTTAACGAGCCGGCTGCGATGTCAGCGGCGCTTGAACAATAATAAGAGGAAAAACAAAACCATGAGTTTTGAAGGAAAAATTGCGCTGGTTACCGGTGCAAGCCGCGGCATTGGTCGCGCTATCGCTGAAACGCTGGCTGCACGCGGCGCGAAGGTGATTGGCACCGCGACCAGTGAAAGCGGCGCGCAGGCTATCAGCGATTATTTAGGTGCGAACGGGAAAGGTCTGATGCTGAATGTGACCGATCCTGCATCTATTGAATCTGTTCTCGGAAATATTCGCGCAGAGTTTGGCGAAGTGGATATTCTGGTCAATAATGCCGGGATTACGCGTGATAATCTGCTGATGCGCATGAAAGACGACGAGTGGAACGATATTCTCGAAACCAATCTGTCATCAGTATTCCGTCTGTCAAAAGCGGTAATGCGCGCTATGATGAAAAAGCGCCATGGACGCATTATCACTATCGGTTCTGTGGTTGGTACCATGGGAAATGCGGGTCAGGCCAACTACGCTGCGGCGAAAGCGGGTCTGATTGGCTTCAGTAAATCCCTGGCACGCGAAGTTGCGTCCCGCGGTATTACTGTAAACGTTGTTGCTCCGGGCTTTATTGAAACGGACATGACGCGTGCGCTGACCGATGAGCAGCGTGCGGGTACACTGGCGGCGGTTCCGGCGGGGCGCCTGGGCTCCCCAAATGAAATCGCCAGTGCGGTTGCATTTTTAGCCTCTGACGAAGCAGGTTACATCACCGGTGAAACGCTGCACGTTAACGGCGGAATGTACATGGTCTGATCGTAGTTTGTGCAAAATGCTCAGGAACCGCGCACTCCGTGCTATTCCATGCGTTATTTTGCACAAAATGATTTGCGTTATTAGGGCTAATGCCCGCAAAATAGCGTAAAATCGTGGTCAGATATGCCGGGATTTAGTTGCAAATTTTTCAACATTTTATACACTACGAAAACCATCGCGAAAGCGAGTTTTGATAGGAAATTTAAGAGTATGAGCACTATCGAAGAACGCGTTAAGAAAATTATCGGCGAACAGCTGGGCGTTAAGCAGGAAGAAGTTACCAACAATGCTTCCTTCGTTGAGGACCTGGGCGCTGATTCTCTTGACACTGTTGAGCTGGTAATGGCTCTGGAAGAAGAGTTTGATACTGAGATTCCGGACGAAGAAGCTGAGAAAATCACCACCGTTCAGGCTGCCATTGATTACATCAACGGTCACCAGGCGTAAGTGAACATCTCCAGGCGGTCACTCGACCGCCTGAGTTTTTTCTTTTTTTAGTCCCACTTTCTCTTTTTTATCCCTCCCTGGAGGACAAACGTGTCTAAGCGTCGTGTAGTTGTGACCGGACTGGGCATGTTGTCTCCTGTCGGCAATACCGTAGAGTCTACCTGGAAAGCTCTCCTTGCCGGTCAGAGTGGCATCAGCCTGATCGACCATTTCGATACTAGCGCCCACGCAACGAAATTTGCTGGCTTAGTAAAGGATTTTAACTGTGAGGACATCATCTCGCGTAAAGAACAGCGCAAGATGGATGCCTTTATTCAATATGGAATTGTCGCTGGCGTACAGGCCATGCAGGATTCTGGCCTTGAAGTGACGGAAGAGAACGCCACGCGTATTGGCGCCGCTATCGGCTCCGGTATCGGCGGTCTTGGCCTCATCGAAGAGAACCACAGCTCGCTGGTTCACGGCGGTCCGCGTAAGATCAGCCCCTTCTTCGTTCCGTCCACAATCGTTAACATGGTGGCAGGTCACCTGACCATCATGTATGGGCTGCGCGGTCCGAGCATCTGCGTGGCAACCGCCTGTACTTCAGGCGTGCACAATATTGGCCACGCGGCGCGCATGATTTCCTACGGCGACGCCGACGCGATGCTGGCAGGCGGTGCCGAAAAGGCCAGTACGCCGCTCGGCGTTGGCGGCTTTGGCGCGGCGCGTGCGCTCTCCACCCGCAACGATAACCCGCAGGGCGCGAGCCGTCCGTGGGATAAAGATCGCGATGGCTTCGTGCTGGGCGACGGCGCCGGTATTCTGGTGCTGGAAGAGTACGAGCACGCGAAAAAGCGTGGGGCGAAAATCTATGCGGAAATCGTCGGCTTTGGCATGAGCAGCGACGCCTACCACATGACCTCGCCGCCGGAAGACGGCCGCGGCGCCGCGCTGGCGATGGACAACGCCATCCGCGATGCCGGCATTGCGCCGGGGCAGATTGGCTACGTCAACGCCCACGGCACCTCGACCCCTGCGGGCGATAAGGCCGAAGCGCAGGCCGTGAAGTCTATTTTTGGCGATGCCGCCAGCCGCGTGCTGGTCAGCTCCACCAAATCGATGACCGGCCATCTGCTGGGCGCGGCGGGCGCGGTAGAGTCTATCTACTCGATTCTCGCCCTGCGCGACCAGGCCGTTCCGCCGACCATCAACCTGGATAATCCGGATGAGGGCTGCGACCTCGACTTCGTTCCGCACGAAGCGCGTCAGGTCAGCGGCATGGAGTATACCCTGTGTAACTCCTTCGGCTTCGGCGGCACCAACGGATCGATCATCTTCAAAAAAGTGTGATAATCCCGCGTCGATGAAAAAGGCCTGCACTGCAGGCCTTTTCTTTAAGTATTCTCCGCTTGAACTGCATGGGCTCGCCTGCCAGACTCACAGGCCTTAAATAAGGAGCTTTTATGTTCTTAATCAACGGCACAGAGCAGAGCACGCTGGCGGCGGGCGACCGCGGTTTGCAGTTTGGCGACGGCTGCTTTACCACGGCCCGGGTGCGTAAGGGCCAGGTCGAACAGCGGGATAAGCACCTGGCGCGGCTGCAGCACACCTGCGAAGCGCTGCTGATCCCTTTCAGCACGTGGCGCGCACTCGACGACGAAATGGTTCGCCTCGCGGCCGCGCAGCAGGAGGGCGTGCTGAAGGTTATCCTGACGCGCGGCAGCGGCGGGCGGGGCTACAGCGCGGCCGCCTGCGGCACGCCGACCCGCATACTCTCCACCTCGCCGTTTCCTGACCACTTTTCCCGCTGGCGCCAGCAGGGCGTAACCCTGTCCCTGAGCCCGGTACGCCTGGGCCGCAATCCGGCGCTCGCCGGGCTGAAGCATCTCAACCGGCTGGAGCAGGTGCTGATCCGCACGCATCTTGAGCAGACGGGCGCCGACGAGGCGCTGGTTCTTGACAGCGAAGGGTGGGTTACGGAATGCTGTGCGGCTAATTTATTCTGGCGGGCCGGAGAGACGGTATTCACGCCGCGCGTCGATCAGGCCGGGGTGAACGGCATAATGCGCCAGCACTGCCTGCGGCTGCTGGCGCAAAGCCGCTACCGCGTTGTCGAAGTCAGCGCCCAGGCAGATGCCGTGCGCCAGGCGGATGAAGTGATTATCTGCAACGCGCTGCTGCCGGTGGCGGCGGTCAGCGCTTTTGATGAAGTGCGCTACCTGTCGCGTGAACTGTTTGAATATCTGGCCCCACTCTGTGAGCAGTCGATGACGTCATGAAGAAAATGTTTCGCTTTATTCTGCTGCTGCTGGCGGCGTTTGTGATTGCCGCCGGCGTCGGCGCGTGGAAAGTGCGCCAGCTGGCGGGCAGTCAGATCTTAATTCACGATGAGGCCATTTTCAGCCTCAAAGCCGGCACCGGGCGCCTGGCGCTGGGCGACCAGCTGTACGCTGAAAAAATCATCAACCGGCCGCGGGTGTTTCAGTGGCTGCTCAGGCTTGAGCCGCAGCTCGCCCATTTTAAGGCCGGGACCTATCGCCTGACGCCCGGCATGACGGTGCGCGAGATGATGCAGCTCCTCGCCAGCGGCAAAGAGGCCCAGTTTCCGCTGCGCTTCGTCGAAGGCATGCGGGTCAGCGACTATCTTAAGCAGCTGCGCGATGCCCCCTACGTGAAGCACACCCTGAAAGACGATAGCTATGCCACCCTTGCCGGGGCGCTGAAGTTCGAACATCCTGATGAGGTCGAGGGCTGGTTCTGGCCGGATACCTGGATGTATACCGCCAATACCAGCGACGTGGCGATCCTCAGGCGCTCCCATGAGAAGATGGTCAAAGCGGTTGACGCCGCCTGGGAAGGGCGAATGAAGGATCTGCCTTATGCCGATAAGAACGCGCTGGTGACGATGGCCTCCATCGTGGAGAAAGAGACCGCGGTGCCCGAGGAGCGCGACCGCGTGGCGTCGGTATTTATTAACCGGCTGCGCATCGGTATGCGCCTGCAAACGGATCCGACGGTTATCTACGGCATGGGCGATAGCTATGCCGGTAAACTCACGCGTAAAGACCTGGAGACGCCGACGCCGTATAATACTTACGTTATCGCCGGGCTGCCGCCGGGCCCTATCGCCACGCCGAGCCAGGCGTCCCTGAACGCCGCCGCCCATCCGGCGAAGACGCCGTATCTCTACTTTGTAGCCGACGGCAAGGGCGGGCATACGTTCAATACCAATCTTGCGAGCCACAACCGCGCGGTGCAGGATTACCTGAAAGTACTGAAGGAAAAAAATGCGCAGTAAATATATCGTCATTGAGGGCCTTGAGGGCGCCGGTAAAACCACCGCCCGCGACGCCGTGGTTGAGACGCTTGAGCAGCTTGGCGTGCGTTCGCCGCTGTTCACCCGCGAGCCCGGCGGCACTGCGCTGGCGGAAAAGCTCCGCAGCCTGGTGCTGGATATCCGCTCCGTTGGCGATGAGGTGATTACCGACAAGGCCGAGGTGCTGATGTTCTACGCGGCCCGGGTACAGCTGGTTGAAACGGTGATCAAGCCGGCGCTGGCGGCGGGGCAGTGGGTCATCGGCGATCGCCACGATCTCTCTACCCAGGCCTACCAGGGCGGCGGACGCGGCATTGACCAGCGGATGCTCGCCTCGCTGCGCGACGCCGTGCTGGGCGATTTTCGCCCCGATCTGACGCTGTATCTCGACGTTACGCCCGAGGTCGGGCTGAAGCGCGCCCGGGCCCGCGGCGAGCTGGACCGCATCGAACAGGAGTCGCTTAACTTCTTTAACCGCACCCGCGCCCGCTATCTGGAGCTGGCGGCGGCGGATCCGAGCATCCGCACGATCGATGCCACTCAGCCGCTGGACGCGGTGCTGCAGGATATCCGCCGCACGGTGACCGCCTGGGTCGGGGAGCAGGGTGCATGAAGTGGTACCCGTGGCTGAGGCCGCCGTTTGAACAGCTGGTTGCCAGCTATCAGGCCGGGCGAGGGCACCACGCGCTGCTGGTGCAGGCGCTGCCCGGCATGGGCGAAGATGCGCTGGTTTATGCCCTCAGCCGCTATCTGATGTGCCACGCGCCGGAAGGCAGCAAAAGCTGCGGCCGCTGCCACAGCTGCCAGCTGATGCAGGCGGGCACCCATCCGGACTACTACGCCATGGAGCCGGAGAAGGGCAAGAGTACGCTCGGCGTCGATGCCGTACGCGCCGTTGCCGAGAAACTCTATGAACGCGCGCGCCTCGGCGGCGCGAAGGTGGTGCTGATAAGAGACGCCGCCCGGCTCACCGAGGCGGCGGCCAACGCGCTGCTGAAAACCCTTGAGGAGCCGCCGGAGAATACCTGGTTTTTCCTCGTCTCCCGCGATCCCTCCCGCCTGCTGGCCACGCTGCGCAGCCGCTGCCGCCATTTTCACCTCGCCCCGCCGGCGGAAAACTACGGCCTGGCCTGGCTTAATCGTGAAGTGACCGTGTCACAGGAAGCGGCGCTCACCGCGCTGCGCCTGAGCGGCGGCGTGCCCCCGGCCGCGCTGGCGCGGCTCGATGAGGCGCAACTGGCCGCCCGGCGCCAGCTGTTCGAGGGCCTTGATGCGGCGCTGACCCACGGCGACTGGCTGGCGCTGTTGCCGGTATTCAACACCGACGCGGTTGCCGGGCGCCTGCATGAGCTGGCGTCGCTGCTGCTGGATGCGCTCAAGATACAGCAGGGCATTAGCCTGCTGGCCAATGTCGACGCCGCGCCGCTGACGCAGCGCCTGGCCAGGGCGCTTTCCGCTACTCGCCTGCGGGCGATCGCGGTCGATGCCTGCGAGTGCCGCGAGCGCCTGCTCGACGTCACCGGGCTCAATCGCGAGCTGATGCTCAACAACTGTTTACTCCGCTGGGAGCACTGGCTGACGCCGGGTGCTGCGCTTCCGGCCCAACACATCTGAGAGAGACCCCATGTTTATCGTCGACTCGCACTGCCATCTCGATGGCCTGGACTATGACTCCCTGCACAAGGACGTTGACGACGTGCTGGCCAAGGCCGCCGCCCGCGACGTGAAGTTCTGCCTGGCGGTCGCCACCACGCTGCCCGGCTACCGCGCCATGCGCGAGCTGGTAGGCGAACGCGAAAATGTCGTGTTCTCCTGCGGCGTGCATCCGCTTAATCAGGATGAAGCCTATGACCCGCAGGATCTGCGGCAGCTGGCGGCGGAAGAGGGCGTGGTGGCGATGGGCGAAACCGGCCTTGATTACTACTACACGCCGGAAACGAAAGCACAGCAGCAGGCCTCATTCGCGCACCATATCCGCATCGGCCGCGAGCTGAACAAGCCGGTTATTGTCCACACCCGCGACGCGCGGGAAGATACGCTGGCAATTTTGCGCGATGAAAAAGTGACGGATTGCGGTGGCGTACTACACTGTTTCACGGAAGATACGGAAACGGCCGGCAAGTTGCTCGATCTTGGATTCTATATTTCTTTCTCCGGTATTCTGACTTTCCGCAATGCAGAGCAGCTGCGCGAGGCCGCACGCTACGTGCCGCTGGACCGGATGCTGGTGGAGACCGACTCGCCGTACCTGGCGCCGGTTCCGCACCGGGGAAAAGAGAATCAGCCCGCAATGACCCGCGACGTCGCTGAATACATGGCCGTGCTGAAGGGCGTTTCCCTCGCGCAGCTTGCGCAGCAGACGACGGAAAACTTTGCTGAGCTGTTCCACATTGACCCCGCCCGGCTGCGCAGCGCCTGATTAGCTGGATTATTTTTCAGCTCGAAATTAATAGCCAAACCAGGAAAAATTCACCGCCGGTAAATCGGCGGTGTGGCGGCTCTTTGGCCCTTAATCAGGCATGGTGGTGGATGTAAGTGCTGGATTTGTGGTGAGCAGGTGCTGAAACGTGACAACCATCAAACAATCGAAATCTTATTTATTTTACTCTGTGTAATTAATAAAAGGACGCTCAGATGTCCTGTTAACGGTGAGGTTCTCCCCCCTTACCAGCGCGCGTAAGCGTATAAAAAGCATATATACTCAGGAGCACTCTCAATTATGTTCAAGAACGCATTTGCTAACCTGCAAAAGGTCGGTAAATCGCTGATGCTGCCAGTCTCCGTACTGCCTATCGCAGGTATCCTGCTGGGCGTCGGATCGGCAAACTTCAGCTGGCTGCCCGCCGTCGTCTCCCACGTTATGGCGGAAGCCGGTGGGTCCGTCTTTGCCAATATGCCGATGATTTTCGCTATCGGCGTGGCGCTGGGCTTTACCAATAACGACGGCGTTTCCGCGCTGGCGGCAGTCGTGGCCTACGGCATTATGGTGAAAACCATGGCCGTGGTGGCCCCGCTGGTGCTGCACTTACCTGCCGATGAGATAGCGGCTAAGCACCTTGCCGATACCGGTGTTCTGGGCGGTATTATCTCCGGTGCGATTGCGGCCTACATGTTCAACCGCTTCTATCGCATCAAGCTGCCTGAGTATCTCGGCTTCTTCGCCGGCAAGCGCTTTGTGCCGATTATTTCCGGCCTCACCGCCATTATTACCGGCGTGATCCTCTCCTTCGTCTGGCCGCCGATTGGCTCTGCTATCCAGGAGTTCTCCCAGTGGGCGGCGTACCAGAATCCGGTGGTGGCATTCGGCATCTACGGCTTCATTGAGCGCTGCCTGGTGCCGTTTGGTCTGCACCATATCTGGAACGTACCTTTCCAGATGCAGATCGGTGAATACACCAATGCCGCAGGCCAGGTGTTCCACGGCGACATCCCGCGCTACATGGCGGGTGACCCGACCGCAGGTAAACTCTCCGGCGGCTTCCTGTTCAAAATGTACGGCCTGCCGGCAGCGGCTATTGCCATCTGGCACTCCGCGAAGCCGGAAAACCGCGCCAAAGTGGGCGGGATCATGATCTCCGCAGCGCTGACCGCGTTCCTGACCGGGATCACCGAGCCTATCGAATTCTCCTTCATGTTCGTCGCGCCGGTCCTCTATATCATCCACGCCATTCTGGCTGGTCTGGCCTTCCCGATCTGTATTCTGCTCGGTATGCGCGACGGCACCTCGTTCTCGCACGGCCTGATCGACTTTATCGTGCTGTCCGGCAACAGCAGCAAGCTGTGGCTGTTCCCGATCGTCGGCCTCGGCTACGCGATTGTCTACTACATCCTTTTCCGCGTGGTGATTAAGGCGATGAACCTGAAAACCCCGGGCCGTGAAGACGCAACCGAAGAGAACAAAGCGGCCGCGACCGGTGAAATGGCGCCGGCTCTGGTGGCGGCATTCGGCGGTAAAGAGAACATCACCAACCTCGATGCCTGTATCACCCGCCTGCGCGTTAGCGTCGCCGACGTGGCGAAAGTGGATCAGCCCGGGCTCAAAAAGCTCGGCGCGGCTGGCGTAGTGGTTGCTGGTTCCGGCGTTCAGGCGATTTTCGGCACCAAGTCCGATAACCTGAAAACCGAAATGGATGAGTACATCCGCAATAGCTAAGTGATAGCGTTTGGGGAGACTAAGGCAGCCGCGAGGCTGCCTTTTTTACTTCAGGTCGCGATAAAACCCACGCGCGCGACGTACTGGCAGTGACGCTGGCCGCCGCGCCGATGACGCGTAAGTAAACGTAACCATAAGTCTTAATATTTTTCACTCATGGATGGCTGATGTGGTTAACTAAGCATCATCCGAGCGCATTTCGCCGGAAGAAAATGAGCAATCAGGTTGAAAGTGTGGGAGTAAGTCGCTCATACTCATACGCTCTTATCAGACGCGCTGATTGCCCGGCGATAATGGTTACTAAGGAAAAATGTCATGGCAGAAGAAACGATTTTCAGCAAAATTATCCGTCGCGAAATCCCGTCGGATATCGTGTATCAGGACGATTTAGTCACCGCATTTCGTGATATCTCGCCGCAGGCGCCGACCCATATTCTGATTATCCCCAATGTACTCATTCCGACGGTTAACGACGTGACCGCCGCGCATGAGCAGGCGCTGGGCCGGATGATGACCGTGGCGGCGAAGCTCGCCAAAGAAGAGGGCATCGCCGATGACGGCTACCGGCTGGTGGTGAACTGTAACCGCCACGGCGGGCAGGAGGTTTATCATATCCACATGCACCTGCTGGGCGGTCGCCCGCTCGGGCCGCTGCTTTCCCGTCAGGGCTAAACCATGAAGCGCACGCTGATGCTTGCCGCTGCGGCGGCGATGCTGCTGGCGGGTTGCCGCTCGCATCCGGAGATCCCGGTGGGCGATAGCCAGACGCTGGTGATGGAAGCTAACGTGCTGGCGGCCGGGATCAGCGCGGAAAATCCGGATCTCAAAACATCTGAAATTCAGTCCACCGCTTCCTCGCGTCTCTATAATGAACGCACCACCCCGGTGACCGTCCACTATCGCTTCTACTGGTACGACACCCGGGGACTTGAGATGCATCCGCTGGAAAAAACGCGCTCGGTGACGATCCCGGGGCAGTCGGCGGTGACGCTGTACGGCAGCGCCAATAGCCTGGGAGCACGCAAGGTCAGGCTTTATCTTTATCTTTAAGAGGTGATGAGCAATGAACACACTGAGCCGCTATGCGCTGATGACAGCCGTGGCGCTGATCCTCGCCGGCTGCGTGACGAAACGCGATGAGCCGGCGCCGGTTGAGCAGGCTAAGCCGCCGGTAGAGCAGCCGCCAACGACGGTCCCGACCGTGCCGCCCGTGCCGAAACAGCCGGGTCCTATTGAGAGCAATACCGGCACGGCGCAGCCCGCGCCGCGCGTGCGTCACTACGACTGGAACGGCGCCGCGCAGCCGCTGATGGGCAAGATGGCGCAGGCTGACGGTGTGCCCGCAGGCAGTATTCTGCTGATTGACAGCGTCAACAACCGCACCAACGGATCGCTGAATACCTCAGAGGCGACCGCAGCGCTGGGCGCGGCCCTGAAGGGCAACGGCAAATTTACCGTGGTATCGCCGCAGCAGGTGGCGGTGGCCAAGCAGCAGCTGGGGCTTTCGCCGCAGGACAGCCTCGGTTCGCGCAGTAAGGCGATGGGTCTGGCCCGCAGCGTGGGGGCGCAGTACGTGCTGTACTCAAATGCCACCGGCAACGTCAACGCGCCGACGCTGCAGTCGCAGCTGATGCTGGTGCAGTCCGGCGAGATTATCTGGTCAGGTAAAGGTGCCGTCTCCCAGCAGTAAGCTTTCGCGCGGCGCGCTGCTGTCGCGCTATTTCCCGCATTACCATGTCACCGCTCCCCCTGCCAGCGCAGGGCTGAGCGGCGGCAGCTGCATTATTGCGCGCGGCGGCGATCGCCTGGTGCTGCGCCAGCACCACGACGCCGCGGCGCCAGAGAGCCATTTCCGCAGACAGTACCGGGCCTTGCGCTCGCTCCCCGCGAGCCTCGCGCCGCGCGCGCTGGGCTATTATCCGGGCTGGATGGCGGTCGAGTATCTGCCGGGAGAGATCCCGGACGCCCTGCCGGCGGCCCGTGAGCTGACGGCTCTCCTTCTCCATCTGCACCGCCGGCCGCGCTTCGGCTGGCGCATCGCGCTGCTGCCTCTGCTGGAGCACTACTGGCAGTACAGCTCGCCCGCGCGCCGCTTTCCGCGCTGGCTGCGGATGCTTAAGCGGCTGCGCCGCCGGGGCGAGCCGCAGCCGCTGCGCCTGGCGCCGCTACATATGGATGTCCATGCGGGCAATATCGTGCGCGGCGCGCAGGGGCTGCGCCTGATTGACTGGGAGTACGCCGGGGATGGCGATATCGCTCTTGAACTGGCGTCGGTATGGACGCAAAACGAGCAGCAGCGCCGGGCGCTGCTGGCCGAGTATACCCGCCAGGCATCGCTTGAGCAGGGGACGCTTGCGCGCCAGGTGGGCCGCTGGCGGCCCTGGGTGCTGATGCTGATGGCGGGATGGTATGAATATCGCTGGGCGCAGACCGGCGATAGGCAGTTTATTGCGCTGGCCGATGACGGCTGGCGGCAGCTAACGTTGAAAAAGTGAGGTGTATGTGGGTCCGGTAATGTTGGATGTCGAAGGCTACGAACTTGATGCCGAAGAGAGGGAGATTCTGGCCCATCCGCTGGTGGGCGGGCTTATCCTGTTTACCCGCAACTATCACGATCCCGCGCAGCTGCGCGAGCTGGTGCGCCAGATCCGCAGCGCGTCGAAAAATCATCTGGTGGTGGCGGTAGACCAGGAGGGCGGCCGCGTGCAGCGCTTTCACGACGGTTTTACCCGCCTGCCGGCGGCGCAGTCCTTTGCCGCGCTGCTCGGTCAGGAGGAGGGCGGCCAGCTGGCGGAAGAGGCGGGCTGGCTGATGGCCAGCGAAATGATCGCCATGGATATTGATATCAGCTTTGCGCCGGTGCTCGACGTCGGCCACATCAGCGCCGCCATCGGCGAGCGTTCGTACCACGCCGATCCGCAGGTGGCCCTGGCAATGGCGCGACGCGTTATCGACGGCATGCACGCCGCCGGCATGAAAACCACCGGCAAACATTTTCCCGGCCACGGGGCGGTAACGGCGGATTCGCACAAAGAGACGCCGCACGATCCGCGCGCGCAGGCAGAGATTCGCGCGAAAGACATGGCGGTGTTCAGCGCCCTGATAAGCGAGAACCGCCTTGACGCCATTATGCCGGCGCACGTCATCTATGACGACGTCGACCCGCGCCCGGCCAGCGGCTCTGCGCACTGGCTGAAGACGGTGCTGCGCGGCGAGCTGGGCTTCAACGGCGTGATTTTTTCTGACGATCTGTCGATGGAAGGGGCGGCGGTGATGGGCAGCTACGCCGAGCGCGGGCAGGCATCGCTGGACGCGGGTTGCGATATGATCCTCGTCTGCAATAATCGTAAAGGCGCCGTCAGCGTGCTGGATAACCTGTCACCGATCAAAGCCGAGCGTGTTACTAAATTGTATCATAAGGGTGAATTCACGCGTCAGGCGCTGCGGGACGCTCCCCGCTGGCAGCGCGTCAGCGCGCAGCTTGAAGTGCTGCACGAGCGCTGGCAGGCGTACAAAGAGACTCATTAATTCTCCCTTATCGGGACAGGCAGTATTGTGAGGATGTGATGATTATTTATTTGCACGGTTTCGACTCCAACAGTCCGGGAAACCACGAGAAAGTACTGCAGCTGCAGTTCATCGACCCGGATGTTCGTCTTATCAGCTACAGCACGCGCCATCCAAAACACGATATGCAGCATCTGCTTAAAGAGGTGAATAAGTTACTGCAGTCGGCAGACGATGACCGGCCGCTTATCTGCGGCGTGGGGCTCGGCGGCTACTGGGCCGAGCGTATTGGCTTTCTGTGCGATATTCGCCAGGCGATTTTCAATCCCAACCTTTTCCCGCATGAAAACATGGAGGGTAAGATTGATCGGCCGGAAGAGTACGCCGATATCGCCACCAAGTGCGTGAATAACTACCGGGAAAAGAACCGCGACCGCTGCCTTGTCATTCTCTCCCGTCGGGACGAGGCGCTGGACAGTCAGCGCACTGCCGGGCTGCTGGATCCGTACTATGAAATTATCTGGGACGAAACCCAGACCCATAAATTCAAAAATATCTCCCCGCACCTGCAGCGCCTCAAGGCCTTCAAAACGCTCGGATAATCACCTCCCTCCGGCAGCATCAGGCTGCCGGAGCGGCGAAATGCGCCACGAACTGCTAAACTCGCTCAACTTTTCGGCGTCAAAATTGATTTACATCAATTTTGGTATGACCAATGCACCTGCCGTGTTATTCTCAATCCGCTGAATGGTTTCATGTCAATAACCTGTTGTTAATTAAGGGTTAAATAAATAACCTTTAGTTAACAATTGGTTGATATCTTTAGGGGGTCACGTTGACTGCACCATTAAAAAAAATTGTCATTGTCGGAGGTGGCGCCGGTGGACTGGAGCTGGCGACGCAGTTAGGCAAAAAGCTGGGACGCGGTAAAAAGGCGAAAATTACGCTGGTTGACCGCAATCACAGCCACCTGTGGAAGCCGCTGCTGCATGAAGTGGCTGCGGGATCGCTCGACGAGGGCGTGGATGCCCTGAGCTACCTTGCCCACGCCCGCAACCACCACTTCCAGTTTCAGCTGGGGTCGGTGACGGACATCTGCCGCGAGGCAAAAACCATCACGCTTGCCGAACTGCGCGACGAAAAGGGCGATCTGCTGGTGCCCGAGCGCAAGCTCCCCTACGACACGCTGGTGATGGCGCTCGGCAGCACCTCGAACGATTTCAACACGCCCGGGGTTCAGGAACACTGCATTTTCCTCGATAACCCGCACCAGGCGCGGCGCTTTCACCATGAAATGCTGAACCTGTTCCTCAAGCACTCCGGCAACCTCGGCCTGAGCGGCAAGGTCAATATTGCCATTGTCGGCGGCGGCGCCACCGGCGTTGAGCTGTCGGCCGAACTGCACAACGCGGTGAAGGAGCTGCACAGCTACGGCGTGAAGGGCCTGACCAACGAAGCGCTGAACGTCACGCTGGTGGAGGCGGGTGAGCGCATTCTGCCCGCGCTGCCGCCGCGCATTTCCAGCGCCGCTAATGAGGAGCTGAGCAAGCTCGGGGTGCGCGTCATGACCCAGACCCGCGTCACCAGCGCCGATGCAGGCGGCCTCAACACTCAGGAAGGCGAGCACATCAACGCCGACCTGATGGTGTGGGCGGCGGGCATCAAGGCGCCGGACTTCCTCAAGGACATTGGCGGGCTTGAAACCAACCGCATCAACCAGCTGGTGGTCAATCCGACGCTGCAGACGACCCGCGATCCGGATATCTTCGCCATCGGCGACTGCGCCTCCTGCGCCCGCCCGGAGGGCGGATTTGTGCCGCCCCGCGCCCAGTCGGCGCACCAGATGGCGACCTGCGTGCTGAACAACATTCTGGCGCAGATGAAAGGTAAGCCGCTTAAAGAGTATGTCTATAAAGACTACGGTTCGCTGGTGTCGCTCTCCAACTATTCGACCGTGGGTAGCCTGATGGGCAACCTGATGCGCGGTTCAATGATGGTCGAGGGGCGGATAGCGCGGGTGATGTACATCTCGCTGTACCGGATGCACCAGATTGCGCTGCACGGCTATTTTAAGACCGGACTGATGATGATCGTCGGCAGGATCAACCGGGTTATCCGTCCTCACCTTAAGCTGCACTAAACCTCACGCCGGGGCCCGCGTTCGCCGGGCCCGTTTTAGGTTAATTCACTGTCGGCGTCCCTGAAAGGGTTAGGACTCCTCTGAATAGACCCGCCGCTGCGCTATTTACCGCATTTTTCATCCACTGTCTGATTTGCAGGTCAAGTCCCTTAGTTGCAAAATTGTTACCAACAGCAACATAAGGAGGAAGCCCCGTGAATAAATCTATGTTGGCGGGTATTGGTATTGGCGTCGCGGCTGCGCTGGGCGTTGCGGCAGTAGCCAGTCTTAACGTTTTCAGCAGCGGACCTAAATATGCCCAGGTCATTTCAGCAACGCCTATCAAAGAGACGGTGAAAACGCCGCGTCGCGAATGCCGGAATGTGGCCGTTACCCATCGTCGGCCGGTGCAGGACGAAAACCGCATTACCGGCTCACTGCTGGGCGCGGTGGCGGGCGGCGTGATTGGTCATCAATTTGGCGGCGGGCACGGTAAAGATATCGCCACCGTTGCCGGCGCGCTGGGCGGCGGCTACGCCGGAAACCAGATTCAGGGATCGATGCAGAACAATGACACCTACACCACCACGCAGCAGCGCTGCAAAACGGTGTATGACAAGTCGGAGAAGATGCTGGGATATGACGTCACCTACAAGATTGGCGACCAGCAGGGAAAAATCCGCATGGACAGGGATCCGGGAACCCAGATCCCTCTCGACAATAATGGTCAGTTGGTACTGAATAAAGCCTGATCTGACCTCGCGCCGGGCATCTGACGGGGGCGCTCCCCGTCAGAGCCGGAAGCTGCCAATCACCTTCTCAAGCTCTCTTGCCTGCCTTTCCATCGAATGCGCCGCGGCGGCAACCTCTTCTACCAGAGCCGCATTCTGCTGCGTGGTGCTATCCAGCTGATTAATGGAAATATTCACCTGATCGATACCGCGGCGCTGCTCATCGCCCGAAGTACTTATCTCGGTAATCAGCACGCTGACGTTATCCACTTTTTCCCGCAGGACGGTCATCGTGGCGCCGGCCCGTCTGACCTGCTCGCTGCCCTGGCCTACGCTGCTGGCCGATTCATCGATCAGCTTTTTGATCTCCTGCGCCGACTGCGCGCAGCGCTGCGCCAGGGAGCGCACCTCACCGGCGACCACCGCAAATCCGCGGCCGTGCTCGCCCGCTCTGGCCGCTTCGACGGCGGCATTCAGCGCCAGAATATTGGTCTGGAAGGCGATGCCGTCGATAACGCTGATAATCTCCGCCACGCGCGCGGAGGCGCTGGTAATGGCCTCCATGGTGGACATAACCTCACCGACCACCTGATTGCTCTGCAGCGCCGCCTCAGAGGCTTCTCCGGCCAGCAGGGTGGCCTGCCGGGCGTTATCGGCATTTTGCCGCACCGTGCTGGTTATCTCCTCCATCGACGCGGCGGTCTCCACAATGGAGGCGGCCTGCGATTCCGTGCGCGAAGATAGGTCGTTATTGCCGCTGGCGATTTGCCCCGAAGCGGCGGCAATTTGCGTGGCGCTGCTGCCCACCTGCTTCATCAGCGACTGCAGGAAAGCGATAAAGGTATTGAAATTGTTGATGATGGCGTTAAATTCCGGATTTTTGCTGGCCGCCAGCCGCTGGGTCAGGTCGGCGCCGCCTCCGGAAAGGGCGGCAATATTGCGATTTAGCAGCGCGACGTTTCTGAAGATATTTCTGACTATCGCAATGACGATCAGCATGATAAGCAGACCGAGTATCGCCTGCGCCACGATGAGCTTGGTCAGAATCGCATTCGACTGGCGGGCCAGCAGCGCATCGGGAATATCGACCGCCAGATACCACGGACTGCCCGCGATAGCGTGGACAAACAGCGAGTGGCTGCCGTCCTGGCCGTCGTAGTGCCCGGCGTAGTCGCGCCGCTCTCCGGTTTGCAGCAGCGCCAGCAGCGGCGCGGCGGCGGGCAGATTGAAGCGGCTCAGGTTTGTCAGCGGCGCTTCTTCCTGCACCCGGGAGCCGTTGCCGATAATTTTCCCGTCCTTTTCAACGATCATCACTGTGCCTTCCACGGCCTTGCTCATCTCACGCGCCAGCTGATTGAAAAAGCCGAGGGTGACGTCGATTGTCGCTACGCCCCAGGGCTTGCCATCTTTGATTATCGGCATCGCGCAGTTGGTGCGGGGCTGAGGGCTGGCGGCATCCTGATAGGCCTGTGCCCAGGCGCACTGGCCCGCGCCGGCGCTCATTCCCGCTTTATACCAGGGTTGTTCCCAGTATTTCAGGGAATCGGGCTGATTCCACACGGTATTGAGCTGGAGATCGCCGGCGGCATTCCGGGCATAGAAGGTACTGAATCTCTCCCGCTGCGGGTCCCGCTGGCCGGGCAGCGGCCAGATGCCGCCGCCAAAGACGTTAAGATCTTTATACTGGTTCACCAGCAGCGGAAGCTGGGCGTCGATGGCATCACTTTGCAGGGCGGGAACCAGTTCGGTAATGGCCCGCTGCTGGGCAATGACCCGGTTCATTTGATCGGTGATGCTGCCGCTCTCAAGGCGCACCGTGGTCTGAATGTTTTTTAGCTCGGTGGCAGTGATCTGCGGAGCAATGAATAGCCGGATGACAATAAATGTCACCACCATAAGCAGCACGACAAAGCCCGCGAGCAGCAGGCTGATACGCGCCTGGGACGATCTCAATAGCATGATAATTTTCTCTTCCAGGTAGGGTACAGATAATTTCGGCCCGGAAGGAAAATACTTTAGGTGTACTCTGCAGCGCGCTGGCGGCGACGGCGGTCAGACTTTGAGGATCTGGGGCCAGAGCTTCATGGTGGTTTCGGTGATCTGCAGCAGCTTCTCATAGCTTGCCCCTTCACGGGCGCTCACCGACATGCCCTGTAAAATACAGTTCAAAAACTCGGCCAACTGGCCGACGGGCTTGTCCGCCGGAATTTCACCGCGCGCCTGGCGCTGGATCAGAAAGTCGCACAGCGTCTTCTCCTGCATGGCGTGCCGCGATTTAATGGTTTCGGCGATCTCTTTTGAGGACGCGGCGAGGGCGCTTGAGGTGTTGATCATAAAGCAGCCCGCCGGCGTATCCTTGCTGGTGTAGCAGGTGGCGACGGCGGAAAAATAGTCCCGCAGCGCCTGCTCAACGCTTTTCTCTTCGCAGAACAGATGCGCTTCGTGGCGGGCGGCAAAGCGTTCGATATAGCGATCCAGTACGGCGCGAAACAGCCCTTCTTTATTGACGAACTCGGCATAAAGGGTAGGTGCTTTTGCGCCCGTCGCTTCCACCAGATCGGCTAGAGAGGTGGCTTCGTATCCGTATTGCCAGAAGAGAGTCATGGCTTTATCCAGCGCGACTTCTCTGTCGAACATCTTGGGGCGACCCCGGCATTTTTTCGCGCAACCTGTGGCGTCAGCTGTCATGAGCCGTTGTACCTCCGTAATCATAGTGAACGATCATTATAAAAATAAACGGCGCTTACCACCAGCGCTCTCCGGCCTTATAAGAAAATCATAGAGATAAAATACAAATAGTGCTTTGCCTGGCGCGGGGAGGGCAGGTGCAGCGGTGGAGACGGGCGGGTAGCGTGAAAATGGATGAGAATTAATTTCTTAAAAATCAATACGAAAACGGTTATTTTTGGCAATTTGTAGCATTTAAATAATGATCATTATAAAAACGTATTGACGAGTGATGGCGATCACACTATCATTTGTTTATCGATCGTTAACTTAAAGAAAACGACCACCTGGAATCATCTGCAAAGGTATAACATTATGAAAACAATTAACGCTCTGGCCATCGCTGCAGTACTCAGTTCTCTCTCATTCGCAGGTTTTGCTGCGACTGAGGTACAGTCCACGCCTGCGGGCCAGCAGAAAATGGGCATTATCTCCGCTAATGCCGGTCCTAACCTGGAGTCGCTGGAAAACGCGCTCGCTGAAAAGGCGGATGCCATGGGCGCGACTTCATTCCGAATTACCTCTGCTACCGGGCCGAACAACCTGCACGGTACGGCTGTAATCTATAAATAAGGCCCTCCTTATTTATTAACCCTAAGGCAATGCCACTGCCGACAAACAAAGCCCGCAACCCCGGTTGCGGGCTTTTCTGTCTTCGGCTTATAGCGCCTGAGGGGCATCGTGCCGGGTGACGTCTACCGGCATGCCGGCGCGGACCTCAAATACCCGCTCCATCAGCGCGGCGTCGGTGGCGGGCTGTTCGCGGAAGCTTTTCATCGCCGGAGTGAGCATGATGGGCATCAGCTGCGGATCATCGTCAATGTGCTTTGACAGCGGCTGGTGGACTTCAACCAGCCTTGCGCCGCCGGGCTCGGTAGAAACCTTAACGGGCGTATTGATGATGTTAACTTTGGTGCCCGGCGTGACTTTACGAAACAGCGTCTCGATGTCGGCATCGCGCAGGCGGATGCAGCCGGAGCTGACGCGCATGCCGATGCCGAAGTCGGCGTTAGTGCCGTGCAGCAGGTAAACGCCGCCGTAGGCCGCGAGGCGAATCGCGTGGTGGCCCATCGGATTCTCCGGCCCGGCGGGCACGACCGCAGGCAGATCGATACCGTTGGCCTTATAGCGGGCGCGGATATTGGCGGTGGGCGTCCAGGTAGGATTGGCGCGCTTGTCGGAGACCGTGGTCACCATCGTCGGCGTCAGCGTATCGCCGCCCAGCTGGCCGATGCCGATAGGGTAAACGGTGACGCGGCTCTGGCCGGGCGGATAGTAGTAGAGCCGCAGTTCGGCGAGGTTTATCACGATCCCTTCCCGCGGGGCGTCCGGCAGCAGAGTCTGTAAAGGGATGGTCAGTACGCTGCCCGCCCGGGGGAGATACGGATCGACGCCCGGATTGGCCTGCATTAGCGCCAGAAAGCCGACGTTATATTTTTTGGCGATCGCCTCCAGCGAGCCGCCGTCGTTCTCAACCACGTGATAGCGGTTTTCGCCCACCAGCCGGCTGCCTGCGGCGGGCAGCGGCCAGGTGTTGGCCCATGAAGGAAGCGCCAGCAGCAGGGCGGCGGTCGCCAGCGCCAGCCGGCGTTTGCAGGATGCGGAAAATGCGGACATAAGCGATGTGCTCAGCAGTCTAAGTGAAACGCGTATTATGGCTGCCGCGGGCGTGAGGATATTTCAGGATATTGCAAAGAGTCTGTAAATCCGGACCGGCGGGCGCCGGTCCGGTATTCATCAGGCGATAGCGTTCTCTGCCAGCTGCTGCATAAAGTCGCGCACCCACGCCATGCGGATTTTACGATCGCCAAGTTCGGCAAAGAACTTGAGCCGGGTCGGGCCGTCCAGGCGGTAGTGCTGCGGCTGCTTCTGCAGCAGGCCGATAAGCCATGCCGGGTTGACGTGGTTCTTCTCGTTAAACTCGATCACGCCGCCTTTCTCATTGCCTTCCAGCTTGCGGATGCCGAGCTTCTGCGCCTGCTGGCGCAGGCGGGCGATATCCAGCAGCGTGCGCGCCGCGTCCGGCAGCAGGCCGAAGCGGTCAATCAGCTCGACCTTCAGTTCGTCCAGCTCGGGCTCGCTTTTGGCGCTGGCGATGCGCTTGTAAAATGACAGCCGGGTGTTGACATCGGGAATAAAGTCGTCCGGCAGCAGGGAAGGCATCCGCAGTTCAACCTCCGTCTGCTGGCTGGTCAGATCCTCAAGCGACGGTTCGCGGCCCGCCTTCATGGCGTCCACTGCGTTCTCCAGCAGCTCCATATAGAGCGAAAAGCCGATGGTCTCCATCGATCCGCTCTGGCCCTCGCCGAGCAGCTCCCCGGCGCCGCGGATCTCCAGATCGTGGGTGGCCAGCGCGAAGCCGGCACCCAAATCTTCCAGCGTGGCAATCGCCTCCAGCCGCTTCTGGGCATCGGCGGTCATCGCCTTCGGGTGCGGGGTCAGCAGCCAGGCGTAGGCCTGATGGTGGGAGCGCCCGACGCGGCCCCGCAGCTGGTGCAGCTGGGCAAGGCCAAAGTGGTCCGCCCGCTCGATGATGATGGTGTTGGCCGTCGGAATGTCGATCCCGGTTTCGATGATGGTGGTGCACACCAGCACGTTGAAGCGCTGGTGGTGGAAGTCGTTCATCACCCGCTCCAGTTCGCGCTCGCGCATCTGCCCGTGGCCGATAGCGACCCGCGCCTCCGGCACCAGCGCCGCCAGCCGGTCGGCGGCTTTCTGGATGTTTTCGACATCGTTATACAGGTAGTAGACCTGGCCGCCGCGCAGCACCTCGCGCAGAATGGCCTCGCGCACCACGAGGCTGTCGTACTCGCGCACGAAGGTTTTTACCGCCAGGCGGCGGGCCGGCGGCGTGGCGATAATCGACAGATCGCGCATCCCGCTCATTGCCATGTTCAGCGTGCGCGGAATAGGCGTCGCGGTCAGGGTCAGGATATCGACGTCGGCGCGCATCGCCTTGATGCGCTCCTTGTGGCGCACGCCGAAGCGGTGCTCCTCATCGACGATCAGCAGACCGAGATCTTTCCACTTCACGTCGCTCTGCAGCAGCTTGTGGGTGCCGATCAGGATATCGATCTTGCCTTCGGCGGCCTGCTCCAGCACCTGAGCCTGCTCTTTGGTGCTGCGAAAGCGCGACAGCATCTCAATGCGCACCGGCCAGTTGGCGAAGCGGTCGCGGAAGTTATCGAAGTGCTGCTGGGCCAGCAGGGTGGTGGGTACCAGCACCGCCACTTGTTTGTGGTTCTCAACCGCCAGGAACGCGGCGCGCATCGCCACCTCGGTTTTGCCGAAGCCGACGTCGCCGCACACCAGCCGGTCCATCGCCAGCGGCTGGCACATATCGGCGAGCACGGCGTTGATCGCCTGCGCCTGGTCCGGCGTGGTCTCAAACGGGAAGCTGTCGCAGAACAGCTGGTACTGCTCGCGGTCGTGCTTAAAGGCAAAGCCCGCTTTCGCCGCGCGCTGGGCGTAGATGTCCAGCAGCTCCGCCGCCACGTCGCGCACTTTTTCGGCGGCCTTCTGCCGCGCTCTCGCCCAGGCGTCGCCGCCGAGCTTGTGCAGCGGCGCGTTCTCTTCGGCGCCGCCGGCGTAGCGGCTGATCAGGTGCAGAGAGGAGACCGGCACGTACAGCTTCGCGTCGTTAGCGTACATCAGCATCAGGTACTCGCCCTTGATGCCGCCCGCTTCGAGAGTGGTCATCCCCGCGTAGCGCCCGACGCCGTGCTCCAGGTGCACCACCGGCTGGCCTTCGTGCAGTTCGGCGAGGTTGCGGATCAGCGTATCCGGGTTGATGGCGCGGCGGGTGTCCTGGCGGCGGCGGGCAACCCGCTCGCCGAGGAGATCGCTTTCGCAGATCAGCGCCCGGTTGCGCCGGGCGTCGATATAGCCGTGCTCCGCGGAGCCTATCATCAGGTAGCGGCCCGCGCCGCTGGCGTCGTCGAGGCGCAGAATGCGCTTCGGCGACAGCTTGATGCGCGCCAGCAGCTCGCCGAGCGCCTCGCGGCGGCCCTCGCTCTCCACCGAGAAGATCACCGGGCCGTCGAAGCCCTCGAGAAAGCGGCGCAGATTGTCCAGCGGCGCCTTCTGCTGGGCCTGCACCGCCAGATCCGGCAGCGGGCGATAGTCGAGATTAACGTTGGCGGCTTTGTCGGCCAGCGCGTCGGTCCGCAGCTGCACCCGCGGCCACTTTTTCAGCTCGCCGAACAGCGCATCGGTACGCAGCCACAGCGCTTCCGGCGGCAGCAGCGGGCGCATCGGATCGACGCCGCGGTTCTCAAAGCGCGCCCGGGTGTCGGCCTCGAAGCGGTCGGCGCTGGCCTCAAGATCGCCGGTGCTGACCAGCAGCGTGTTTTTGGGAAAATAGCTGAACAGCGGCGGCAGCGGCTCGCTGAAGAACAGCGGCTGCCAGTATTCGATCCCGGCGGGCAGGGTGCCTTTGCTCACCTGCTGATAGACATGCTCCGCGTCGCGCTTAACCTCAAAGGTGTCGCGCCACTGGGTGCGGAACAGCTCAATGGCCGCTTTATCGGTTGGAAACTCGTGGGCGGGCAGCAGGTTTATCGCCTCTACTTCTTCCAGCGTGCGCTGGGTGTCGGCGTCGAATAGCCGCAGGCTGTCGATTTCGTCATCGAAAAAATCGAGGCGATAGGGCTGCTGGCTGCCCATCGGAAAGAGGTCCAGCAGCGCGCCGCGGGTGGCGTACTCACCGTGTTCCATCACCTGATCGACGTGGCGGTAGCCGGCGCTGTCGAGCTGGGCGCGCAGCGCATCGCGGGAGAGGCGCTGGCCTTTTTTCATCACCAGCGCGTGGCCGTGCAGATAGCTGTGCGGGCAGACCCGCTGCATCAGGGTGCTGACCGGGACAATCAGCACGCCGCGCTGCATGGCGGGAAGCTGATAGAGCGTCGACAGGCGTGAGGAAATTATCTCCTGGTGCGGCGAGAAGCTGTCGTAGGGCAGCGTCTCCCAGTCGGCCAGATTCATCACCAGCTGATCGGTAAACTGTCTGATTTCATCGTGCAGCCGCAGGGCGTTTTGCATATCCGGGGCAATGAGCACCACCGGCCCGGCGTGGCGCTCGGCGATTTCCGCCACTTCGGTGGCGCAGGCGGCGCCGGTCAGTTCGCCCAGCAGGCGCTGCTCGCCGGCGCTGGCGGGCAGGGTATAGCGTAGTTCTTCAGGCATAGTGCGTCTTGGGATCCGTAAAGGTTTGCTCCGGTTATGGGGGCAAACGTCCTGTCTTCAATGCAGATTATTATCCGCGATCCCCCGGGTTTAGCAAATCTGCTCGGCGTAAGCCGTTGACATCACGCATTTACGCTCCGCCCATTCGCTTATATACTCGGGCATCTGCTACCAGCAACCAGACGGATTACATGTACCAACCTGTCTCTCTCTTTATTGGCCTGCGCTACATGCGCGGGCGGGCAACGGATCGCTTTGGTCGCTTTGTCTCCTGGCTCTCGACAATCGGCATTACGCTTGGCGTAATGGCGCTGGTCACCGTCCTGTCGGTGATGAACGGCTTCGAGCGCGAACTGCAAAACAATATTCTGGGGCTGATGCCGCAGGCTATCCTCAGCGCCGACGGTAGCTCGACCAATCCGCAGCAGCTGCCGGAGAGCGCCGCGAAGCTCAGCGGCGTGACGCGAGTGGCGCCGCTGACCACCGGCGATGTGGTGATCCAGAGCGCGCGCAGCGTCGCCGTTGGCGTGATGCTCGGCATCGATCCTGCGCAGAACGATCCGCTGACGCCATACCTCACCAACATCAAACAGACCGCGCTGGCCGCCGGCCAGTACAACGTCATTCTCGGCGAACAGCTTGCCGAACAGCTTGGGGTCAACCGCGGCGACCAGATCCGCATAATGGTGCCCTCGGCCAGCCAGTTCACGCCGATGGGCCGTCTGCCCAGCCAGCGCCTGTTCAACGTCATCGGCACCTTTTCCGCCAACAGTGAAGTAGACGGCTATCAGATGCTGGTCAACATTCAGGACGCCTCGCGCCTGATGCGCTATCCGCAGGGCAACATTACCGGCTGGCGCCTGTGGCTTGATAAGCCGCTGGAGGTCGATACTCTCAGCCAGCAGAAACTGCCGCCGCACAGCAAATGGCAGGACTGGCGCGAGCGCAAGGGCGAGCTGTTCCAGGCCGTGCGGATGGAGAAAAACATGATGGGCCTGCTGCTGAGCCTGATCGTCGCCGTAGCCGCCTTTAACATCATCACCTCGCTGGGGCTGATGGTGATGGAGAAACAGGGCGAGGTCGCTATTCTGCAGACCCAGGGGCTGACGCCGCGGCAGATCATGGCGGTGTTTATGGTGCAGGGGGCCAGCGCGGGCGTGATCGGCGCGCTGCTCGGTACCGGCCTCGGCGTGCTGCTCGCCAGCCAGCTCAATAACCTGATGCCGATTATCGGCGCCTTCCTCGACGGCGGCGCGCTGCCGGTGGCCATTGAGCCGCTGCAGGTAATTATCATCGCGCTGGTGGCGATGCTGCTGGCGCTGCTGTCAACGCTTTATCCTTCCTGGCGCGCGGCCGCCACTCAACCCGCTGAGGCTTTACGTTATGAATAAGATCCTGCTGCAGTGCGACAGCCTGTGCAAACGCTATCAGGAAGGCACCGTGCAGACCGACGTGCTGCACAACGTCAGCTTCAGCATCGGCGAGGGCGAAATGATGGCGATTGTCGGCAGCTCCGGCTCCGGCAAGAGTACCCTGCTGCACCTGCTGGGCGGCCTGGATACGCCGACCTCCGGCGATGTTATTTTCGGCGACCGGCCGCTCTCTAAGATGTCTTTGGCAGCGAAGGCCGAGCTGCGCAACCGCGAGCTGGGCTTTATCTACCAGTTTCACCACCTGCTGCCGGACTTTACCGCTCAGGAAAACGTGGCGATGCCGCTGCTGATCGGCAAAAAGAAACCCGCTGAAATCGCCGAGCGCGCGAGGGCGATGCTGGACGCCGTCGGCCTCGATCACCGCCGCAATCACCGCCCGTCGGAGCTCTCCGGCGGCGAGCGCCAGCGCGTGGCGATCGCCCGCGCGCTGGTCAATGAACCGCGGCTGGTAATGGCCGATGAGCCGACCGGTAACCTCGACGCCCGCAACGCCGACAGCATCTTTAAACTGCTGGGTGAGCTGAATCAGAAGCAGGGTACCGCGTTTCTGGTGGTGACCCACGATCTGCTGCTGGCCAGGCGCATGGGCCGCCAGCTGGAGATGCGCGACGGCCACCTGAGCGCCGAACTGACCCTGACGGGAGCCGAGTAATGGCTTCTTCGCTCTCTCTGCTTATTGGCCTGCGCTTCCGCCGCGGGCGCCGGCGCAGCGGCATGGTGTCGCTGATCTCCGTTATCTCGACTGTCGGCATCGCGCTCGGCGTGGCGGTGCTGATCGTCGGCCTCAGCGCGATGAACGGCTTCGAGCGCGAACTTAACAACCGCATTCTGGCCGTGGTTCCCCACGGCGAAATTGAGCCGGTCAACCAGCCGTGGAACAACTGGCAGGAGGCCCTGGCCAACGTCCAGAAGGTGAAGGGTATCGTTGCTGCCGCGCCGTACATTCGCTTTACCGGCCTTGTTGAGAGCGGCAGCAATCTGCGCGCGATTCAGATTAAAGGCGTCGATCCGCAGCAGGAAACCCGCCTCAGCGCGCTGCCGACGTACGTGCAGAACAACGCCTGGGCGGGCTTTAAGGCGGGCGATCAGCAGATTATCCTCGGCAAGGGCGTGGCCGATGCCCTTAAGGTGAAGCAGGGCGACTGGGTCTCCATCATGATCCCCAACTCCGACAAAGAGCACCAGCTGATGCAGCCCAAGCGCGTGCGCCTGCACGTTACCGGTATTCTGCAGCTCAGCGGCCAGCTCGACCACAGCTTTGCCATGATCCCGATCGACGATGCCCGCCAGTATCTCGATATGGGCAGCAGCGTGACCGGCATCGCCCTGAAGGTGAACGACGTCTTTAGTGCCAATAAGCTGGTACGCGACGCCGGCGAGGTGACCAACAGCTACGTGTATATCAAGAGCTGGATCGGCACTTACGGCTATATGTACCGCGATATTCAGATGATCCGCGCCATCATGTATCTGGCGATGATCCTCGTTATCGGCGTGGCCTGCTTTAACATCGTCTCGACGCTGGTGATGGCGGTGAAAGATAAAAGTAGCGATATTGCGGTGCTGCGCACGCTTGGCGCGAAAGACGGGCTGATTCGCGCAATCTTCGTGTGGTATGGTTTGCTGGCTGGGGTGATGGGCAGCGTCAGCGGGGCGGTTATCGGCGTGCTCTGTGCCCTGAACCTGACCGCGATTATTAAGGGGATTGAAACCCTGATCGGGCATCAGTTCCTCTCCGGCGATATCTATTTTATTGACTTCCTGCCGTCTGAACTGCACTGGCTGGACGTCTTTTATGTCCTGATCACCGCCCTGGTGCTGAGCCTGCTGGCAAGCTGGTATCCTGCCCGCCGCGCCAGCCGCATCGATCCGGCCAGGGTGTTAAGTGGTCAGTAGTTCGGCGTCGTGCCAGCGACGACATCCGTAGGCCCGCGCAAGCGAAGCGCCGCCGGGCAACGCGCGGCACAACGTCATTTACGTCCTTGCCCTGTCGGGCAAGTTAAAGAGGAATGACCATGTACTACGGATTCGATATCGGCGGCAGCAAAATTGCCCTCGGGGTCTTCGACGGGCAGCGCAGGCAGCAGTGGGAAACGCGGATACCGACGCCGCACAGCGGCTACGACGCTTTTCTTGACGCCGTCTGCGGCCTGGTGGCGCAGGCCGATAGCCGCTTTGGCGTGAAGGGCAGCGTCGGCATCGGTATTCCCGGGATGCCGGAAACCGCCGACGGCACGCTTTACGCGGCTAACGTCCCGGCCGCCAGCGGCAGGCCGCTGCGCGCCGACCTCAGCGCGCGCCTCGGACGCGACGTGCGCCTCGATAACGACGCCAACTGCTTTGCGCTCTCCGAGGCGTGGGACGATGAATTTACCGCCTACCCGCTGGTGATGGGGCTTATTCTCGGCACCGGCGTCGGCGGGGGCCTGGTGCTCAACGGTAAATCGATTACCGGCCACAGCTACATTACCGGCGAGTTTGGCCACATCCGCCTGCCGGTGGATGCGCTGGAGGTGGTGGGGCGCGACTTTCCGCTCACCCGCTGCGGCTGCGGCCAGCTCGGCTGCATAGAGAACTATCTCTCCGGGCGCGGTTTTGCCTGGCTTTATCAGCACTACTATCAGCAGCCGCTGAGCGGGCCGGAGATCGTCGAACGCTGGCAGCAGGACGATAAACAGGCCCGGGAGCACGTTGAGCGCTATCTTGACCTGCTGGCGGTGTGCCTGGGTAACATACTGACCATCGTCGATCCCGATCTGCTGGTGATCGGCGGCGGATTGTCTAACTTTAGTGCCATAGCGGATGGTCTGGCCACCCGCCTGCCTCGCCACCTGCTGCCGGTCGCCCGCGTTCCGCGCATCGAGCAGGCGCGCCACGGCGATGCCGGCGGCATGCGCGGGGCCGCATTTCTGCATCTTACGGAATAAACTCAGGAGTCCCTATGCAGTCGCGCCGACAACCCCGACTAATCCGCTTTCGTCGCAACAAACGTCGGCAGCGCCAGCGCCTGCGCCAGCGGATTTTTTTCAGCGATACAGCGGTACCCGATATGATGGAAAAACCAAGAGTCGTTGTACTGACCGGGGCAGGGATCTCGGCCGAATCAGGTATTCAGACCTTCCGCGCGGCGGACGGCCTGTGGGAAGAGCACCGCGTTGAAGACGTCGCCACGCCGGAGGGCTTCGCCCGCGATCCGGCCCTGGTGCAGGCGTTCTACAACGCCCGCCGCCGGCAGCTGCAGCAGTCGGCCATCGCGCCCAACGCCGCGCACCTGGCGCTGGCGAAGCTGGAGGCCGAACTCGGCGACCGCTTTCTGCTGGTAACCCAGAATATCGACAACCTGCACGAGCGCGCCGGCAGCCGGCGGGTTATCCATATGCACGGCGAACTGCTGAAGGTACGCTGCGCCTGGAGCGGCCAGGTGCTGGAGTGGACCGGGGACGTTAATCCCGGCGACAAGTGCCACTGCTGCCAGTTCCCGCAGCCGCTGCGCCCGCACGTGGTGTGGTTCGGCGAAATGCCGCTCGGCATGGACGAGATCTACAGCGCCCTGGCCGCCGCCGATATCTTTATCGCTATCGGCACCTCCGGCCACGTCTACCCGGCGGCGGGCTTTGTCCACGAAGCGAGGCTGCAGGGGGCGCATACCGTCGAGCTGAACCTTGAACCGAGCCAGGTGGGCAGCGAGTTCGAGGAGAAGCATTACGGGATGGCGAGTGAGGTGGTGGTCACGTTTGTGGACGAGCTGTTGAAAGATCTGTAACGCGTCTGGCAGTACAATGTCCCCTCAGTTGGGACATTGTACTGCGCTCTCCGGGTCGGCTATAAGGTTAATTTGTCGAGCAGTACCATCCAGCCCATCGGTTCGCTGATAATGCTCTCCGCGTGATATTTATGAATTATCCTGCTCAGGCCGCGCTGGCTGAGGATCTCACTGATGATTTCCGTCGCTTTGCCATTGGTGGTTGTCTCTACGCGATCAAATAGCGCGCCGTTGCGATACCCGTCTCTTATTCTGTCGGTCTGATATTTCTTTCGAAATTGCTCTTTGTAAGCCAGGAAGTGTATTTGCTGACATATTTCTTCCAGCGCATCATTGTCAAGTTTAATGATGGTGTCGAAAAATTTTTTTGTTTGATTAAGATTGTCGGCGCCTGCTTTACCGGAGGTTTCCGACGGTGGCATTTGTTTATTGATCGCGAAATTAGTAATAAGTTTTTGAGTAAGATCAAGCGCGGGCGACACCGGTGCGACATAACTCATAGCAGGGATCACGCCGCTACCGGGTAGCGATGAGAAGACGGCCGAAACGGTCTTTCTGGCGGTCTTCGCAGATTTAAGTTTGATAATAATGCCAAGGCCCTGTTTTAGCGTTGCGCTGTCAGCACAGATGGTGCCGGATGAGCCAATCTCTTTATTAATATTTATCAGCTTACACAGGTGAGCAATTGAATTCTTACTTGAATCAATCGCCGTGCCTAAGTTGATAACGTTAATGCCGGCGGTGTGCGCCAGCGCCGGCGTGAAACCTACGGACGCGGATTTCCTGAACAGATTCTTTGCTTTCCGGTGGTGCAGATAGCTAAGGGTATTATTGTTAGCCTCTGGCCGGGTGAAACTCAGTAGGTTGTCAGCGGCTCTTTTCTCTTCCTGCGCCAGGGTTAACTGGTGGCCGCCGCGAGAAGCGGTGGCGCTATTTAACTGTGAAGTATTATAGTGGTATGAGGTCTGCGCATCGGGGTCCTGAGAGGGATCAACGTGAATGACTCTGGATTTTTCAAGGAGGTCGTAGAGAAAGTTTTTGATCAGCGGGTTCACACATTTATTAGGATCGTTTTTTATTTCACGTATTTTCTCTCCCCAGTCGATAACGCTGAGGATAACTTCAACGCCGCCCAGGCTATAACCCGAATAGTTATTATAGGTCATGCTGGCATCACCGGCCTTCAGACCACCATTGACGGTAGCATGGGTATTCTCGTGATTAGCTTTGATCTCTTTATACGATCTCTTACTGAATCGCTGGAGGAATGTTGTCATGATGAGTCCGCGAGAGTGGAGGTAAAATTAGCTTTCTGACGCTGGCAGAAAAAAGGCATGAATTAGCCCGTGGCATTTCTTAATACAACCGCGTGGCTGCGGGTAAGAAACGGACGTGGCTAATTCATCATGCGTGCAATGGCTTACGCTTCTTTATTTTCTTTGATGTTCCATCCGGCGGAGACTTCTGCCCCCTTACTGCCCTGCTGCGTCTGCTCCCAGTACTGCTGCTTAACCGAGGATGCCTGGAAAGAGTAGGCGACGCCTATTGTGTCATCGCCACCTGCGCCGGTATAGCGCACGGAGGTCACGAGCACATCGGTTAAGGTGATTTTTGCGTATTCAACCTGGTTCCCGCCCGCTTTGCAGACGGACAGCTCAACACTTTTAACATGCTTACCGCTGGCGCAGTACTTAAGGATCGAGGGCGTCGCTTTATCAATAAGCGCAATGACTTCGAGATCGTTAAAATTTACTTTTCCGGCGCCGCCGCCGCCGCCTACCGACATATTGCCCGGCTGGCTTGCTCCCCACGAAAAAGAGTGTATGTCGGTCCAGTTTTTATGATTAGAATCATTGGATTCTCCCGTGACGCCTTCTACTTTCAGATACATATCGATAGACATATTTCATTCCATTAGCAGGTTAAGGATAAGCAGAGCAATTAATAAATAACGTTACCCTGCTGTCATTTCAATAAGTTTATTTACGGCAGTAACAATATGAGAGTTTTCTTAATAAGTGGCCCGCGTACTGCAATAAATCTGTCATAATTAACGATCGGCGATTCCTTCTGCTCATTGTTTATGCTGCTTTATATTAATAAAGGTTATGGTTTTCCTGATTATATGAATATGCAATGACTTTCATTCGAAAATAAATGCAAAAACTATTTTCTTCGCTGACGGAAGTACAGGCCGGAGGCGTTACATTTTGATGCTTTTTTAAATGAAATATCTTTATTTGAAATAAAGAGTGACGATGCGCCAGCAGAGGGGGGAAGCGGGAGATAGCGGGTTTACCGGGTAAAAGGAGCGTGATGGCACGCTCCCTCCGGGGACAATTATCGTCCGGCCTTCAGCCGCTGATAATACTCTTCATAAATCCGGCTGGCGTCGCCGACGTCGTTCTGCCACTCGCCTTTTTTAATGGTTTCCGCATCCGGATAGAGGCTCTTATCGTTCGCCACCTTCGGGTCCAGCAGCTTGCGCGCCGCCAGGTTCGGCGTCGGGTAGCCGATGGTTTCCGCCACCTGTTTCGCCACGTCCGGGCGCAGCAGGAAGTTAATCAGCTTCAGCGCGCCGTCGACGTTTTTGGCGTTGGCCGGAATGGCGAGGCTGTCCATCCAGAAAATGCCGCCCTCGGCGGGCCACACGGTTTCCAGCGGCGTACCGGCCTGGCGGGCAACGTAGGCAGAACCGTTCCACACCATGCCGACATTAACCTCGCCTTCCATATACGGATTCGCCGGGTTGTCGGAGTTAAAGGCCGCGACGTTTGGCATCAGTTTCTGCAGTTCGTGATAGGCGGCTTCAATCTCTTTCGGATCGGTGGTATTGCCGGACTTACCCATTTTGAGCAGCGCCATCTGGAACACTTCCCGGGCGTCGTCGGTCAGCAGCAGGCTGCCTTTATACTCCGGCTTCCACAGGTCGGCCCAGCGGGTGACCGTTTTCGGGTCGATAGCGTCGCTGTTAACGCCGATGGTGGTCGCGCCCCAGATATAGGGGATCGAATAGTCGTTGTTCGGATCGAACGGCTTGTTGAGCATCTCGGGATCGAGATTGTGGAAGTTGGTCAGCTTGCTTTTATCTATCTTCTGGATCATGCCCTCTTTGCGCATCTTATCGACGAAGTAGGTAGAGGGGACCACCAGATCGTAGGCGCCCTGCTTATAGGTCTTGAGCTTGGCGTACATGGTTTCGTTCGACTCGTAGGTCGAGTAGATAACCTTGATCCCGGTCTCTTTAGTGAACTGCTCCAGCAGCCCCGGCGGGACGTACTCGGTCCAGTTGTAGAAGTAGAGCGTTTTATTGTCATTGTTCGGCGCATCGGCAGCGCTGGCGGCGTGAATGCCCATCGCCAGCAGACCTGCGGCTACCAGAGGTGACCACTTTTTCATTGAGCCTGATTCCCCATAGTGAAGGTCGAAGCAAGAGGCGAAGCCTCTCCATCCTGCGACGTTGCAGGGGCGCCATTATAGGAGCCGGGGAGCGGAGGGTAAAGGAAAGCGGGCGGAACCGAAGATCCCGCCCGTGTTGACGGCTATTTAGCCAGCGTTTTTGCAACCGCTGTCTGCGCGGATGCCCGCTGGCTATCGCCCTGTTTGCGGGCGTAGAACATCAGGATACTGAGGCTGATAATCAGCGTGGCGGCAAGCTTGGTCTCGTCCGCGCCGGCCAGCGCCACAAAGCAGAACACGCAGCCGGCAAGCGAGGCAAAGGCGCTGAAGGTGTTGCGGAAGGTGAAGCCCTCCATCTGAATCAGCGCAATACAGGAGTAGAAGTAGGGGAGCATGGTGAGCAGCACCGCGATACCGATGAGGTTGCCGAAGATATCCGAGGTGTGCGCATTGCCGGCGCTCATCCAGGTCATCAGCGCCATCAGGGCCGTCATCTTCAGGGCCGAAAGCACGATCCCCATCCGCGGTACGCCGTGGCTATCCACTTTTCCGTAAATTTTCGGGAAGGTGCCGTCGCGGGCGGCGCGCACGCCGGCCTGGCCTACCAGCATCATCCACGAGCCGAGCGCTGCAAGGCAGGCAAAAGCGGTAAAGGCCGATACCACCGGGGCCGCCCAGCCGCCGACCATCATCGAGACGCTGGCGGCAAACGGCGCGCCGGTATGCGACATTGTTTGGGCCGGGAACATGCCGCTCATCACCTGGGTGGCGGCAATATAGACGACCCCCGCCATCAGCGTGCCCAGCATGGTGGCCAGGGGCACGGTGCGGGTTGGGTTTTTGACCAGACCGGAGCTGACTGCGGCGCTCTCGACGCCGACGAAGGCCCACAGGCAGATGAGCACGCTGTGCATGATCGCCGTCCCATCGCTTACCTGGGAGGTGTTCCAGTTAGCCTTATACAGCGCCGGATCGAACCAGTGCCAGCCCGCGACGGCGGTTCCCACTACCGGGATAAGCACCAGAATCAGCCCCAGGGTCGTCAGGCGGCTGACCCAGTTACCGCCCAGCATATTGATGAACGCCATGATCCAGATGAAGACAATACTGGCGATGCCGGCCGGGACGGGATTGTTGAGAACCGGGAAAAAGACCGACAGATAAGCCACCCCGGCAATACAGTCGGCGAGATTACCGATCCAGTTGGCGTGGTAATAGAGCACCGCGGTCTGAAAGCCAAACGACGGCCCGATGCGCCCGGCGTAGGCGATGGGCCCGCCGACCTGCGGATCTTTGGTGGAGAATCGGGCAAAGACATAGGCCAGCGACATCGCGCCGACCAGAGTAATTAACCATCCGAAAAGTGCAATAGAGCCGGTTTTCGCCAGATTCGCAGGAAGCAGGGCGATGCCGCTGCCCATCATGTTTCCCGCGACGATACCGGTACAGGCAAAAAGCCCGATTTGTTTTGAAGACGCCATTCAAGCCCCCGTTACGTCAGCCAGTGCTGCGTTCCTTCGCGGCTCGCTTAAGTGAAATTAAAAATCACCGTATTGTATGACAAAACGTGAGGTAAATCACATTCACCTGCACGGGGTACGCCTTCATTACAGCCCTTTTGTGCGGTCCCTCATGATCAGTTGGCTGCCGAGAACCAGCAGGAGGGAGAAGATCAGCAGGATGGTCGCCAGGGCATTCACTTCGGGCGAAACGCCAACCTTAACCATAGCGTAAATTTTGAGAGGTAAAATTTCGTAGCTCGGTCCGGTAACGAACGAAGAGACCACAACGTCGTCCATTGACAGCGTAAAACTCAGCAGCCAGCCGGCGGCGATGGCCGGCAGCGCCAGGGGCATAATGATTTTGCGCAGGATAATCAGCTCGCTGGCCCCCAGATCCCGTGCGGCCTCCAGCATCCGCACGTCAAAGCCTTTCAGACGCGAATAGACGGTGACCACCACAAACGGCAGGCAGAAGGTGATGTGTGAGAACAGCAGCGACCAGAAGCCGAGCTGGACGCCCAGCAGCATAAACAGCACCAGCAGAGAGATGGCCATAACAATATCCGGCGACATCATCACCACGAACAGCATCCCGCTGACGAACGGCTTGCCGCGAAAGCGGTAGCGGAACAGCGCCACGGCGGTCAGGGAGCCTATCAGCGTGGCGAAGGTGGCGGAGAAAACCGCCATCGTCAGCGAGTGCTGGGCCGCCTGCAGGAGGCTGTCATTGTTGACCAGCAGCTGATACCACTTCGTGCTGAAGCCCTGCCAGTTGATGCCAAAGCGCGAACTGTTAAACGAATTGACGATCAAAATAATGATCGGAATGTAGAGATACGCGTAAATGGCGGTCATAAAGCCGCCGCGAAGCAGTCGGCCGATCATTCCAGCTCCACCTTTTTGTTCAGCAGGCGCGAGGCGCGCCAGTAAATCAGCAGCATCAGGCCCATCACCAGCGTCAGCGTGATGCTGGTGGCGGCGCCGAACGGCCAGTCGCGAATGTTGAGGAACTGGCTCTTGATTACGTTGCCAATCAGCAGGTTTTTGGCGCCGCCCATCAGGTCAGAGACGTAAAACAGCCCCAGCGCCGGGAGCATCACCAGCAGGCAGCCGGCAATGATGCCCGGCATGGTCAGCGGAATGATGATGCGGATAAAGGTCTGCAGCTTGCCGGCGCCGAGATCTTTCGCCGCCTCAAGCAGCGGCTTGTCGAGTTTCTCAATACTGGAGTAGAGCGGCATGACCATAAACGGCAGCAGGATGTAGACCAGGCCGATGATCACCGCCGAGGGCGTAAACATGATGCGAATCGGCGTCTCAATGACCCCCAGCCACAGCAGAAACTCGTTGAGATAGCCGCGGGTGCTGAGGAAAATCTTCAGGCCATAGATGCGGATCAGTGAATTCGTCCAGAAGGGGACAATCAGCAGAAACAGCAGCAGCGGGCGCACCTTCTGCGGCAGGCGCGCCAGAAACCAGGCAAAGGGATAGCCCAGGATCAGACAGGCCAGCGTCGCCATCAGGGCCATATTCAGCGAGTGCATCAGCACGTCGAAATAGAGCGGATCGAGCAGGCGCGCGTAGTTATCCAGCGTGAAGACCATTTTGACGAAGTTAGCGTCGTCGCGGGTCAGGAAGCTGGTGGCGATAATCATCAGGTTGGGCAGAAAGACGAACAGCACCAGCCAGCCGACGATAGTGGCAATCACCACATTCTGGAATTTACTGGTGTTCTTCATCGGCCAGCACCACCTCCCAGCTTTCGACCCAGTTAATGGCCATTTTCTGATTGAGCGAGTGATCGAAATCGGGATCATCCTCGTTGAAGAATTCGCTGACCATCACCATCTTGCCGTTTTCCAGTTCGACAACCGATTCGAGGGTCATCCCCTTGTAGTTGCGCTCCCGTACGTAACCGACCAGGCCGTCAATGGGGTTGTCGTGGTTAATTTCGTCCACGCGCAAATCTTCCGGGCGCAGCAGGACCTTCAGGCGCTGGCCATTCTCCACCGCAAAATTGACGTCAATATTGCATTCGCGTCCCTCGACGCTGGCGCGTACGCGACGATCGTCAAGGCGCTCAATCACCGTGGCGTCGAAGATGTTGATCTCGCCGATAAAGCTGGCGACGAACAGATTTTTGGGCTCCTCATAGATCTCGCGCGGCGTGCCGTCCTGTTCGATTTTGCCGTCGCGCATCACTACGATACGGTCCGACATGGTGAGGGCCTCTTCCTGATCGTGCGTGACGAAAACGAAGGTGATGCCGAGCTTGCGCTGTAGCGCCTTCAGTTCGTTCTGCATCTGCTTGCGCAGTTTGTAATCGAGCGCCGACAGCGATTCATCGAGCAGCAGCAGGTGCGGTTTGTTGACCACCGCGCGGGCGATGGCTACGCGCTGCTGCTGGCCGCCGGAGAGCTGGTGCGGTTTGCGCTGGGCAAAGCTTTCGAGCTGCACCATGCGCAGGGCTTCTTCCACGCGTGGGGCTATCTCTGCGGCGGGCGTTTTCTGCATCCGCAGGCCGAACGCCACGTTCTCAAACACGGTCATGTGCGGGAACAGGGCGTAGCTCTGAAAGACGGTATTAACGTGACGGTTTTCGGCCGGGACATCGGTAATATCTTCGCCGCCGAGGTAAACGCGGCCTGAGTTAACACTTTCCAGACCGGCTATCAGACGCAGTACGGTTGTCTTACCGCAGCCGGAGGGACCCAGCAGCGTCAGGAACTCGCCGTGATTGATGGTCAGATTGAGATCGGAAATGACCGTTTTACCGTCAAAGCCTTTGCAGATCCCCGCCAGCTCGACCAGCGGTGAAAGCGAACGCGATTGTGTATTCAATTTTTTACTCTGTCCCAGTCAGACGTAACGGACGGCGGCCGTTACGGGGTTTGTGGTTAACCACCTTAGAGGTTCGGCACATAATTAAGGGCTGGCATTCTACGGCAATCCACTGAAATCGCCAATCATTCTGCGCCGTTCGGGCTACCTTTAATACAGTGACGGGAAATAGCGGGAAAATAATTTTTGTTTGCGGGAGCAAAAGTGACCTGACGCAATATTTGCGCTTTAGTGCTTACTGATAATATTGTCACAAAAAGAGAGGGTGGCTAAATGGATAAATTACTTGAACGTTTTTTGCAGTACGTTTCTCTGGATACTCAGTCGAAGCCCGGCGTACGGCAGGTCCCGAGCACTGAGGGGCAGTGGAAGCTGCTGCGCCTGCTCAAAGATCAGCTTGAAGAGATGGGGCTTACCCACGTCACCCTGAGCGAAAAAGGCACCGTGATGGGCACGCTGCCCGCCAATACCGACGGCGATATTCCGGCCATTGGTTTTATTTCTCACGTCGATACCTCGCCCGACTTCAGCGGTAAACACGTTAATCCGCAGATCGTTGAAAACTACCGCGGCGGCGACATTGCGCTGGGTATCGGCGACGAAGTGCTGTCCCCGGTGATGTTTCCGGTGCTGCACCAGCTGCTGGGCCAGACGCTGATCACCACCGACGGTAAAACCCTGCTCGGCGCCGACGACAAAGCGGGCGTCGCGGAAATCATGACCGCGCTGGCGGTGCTGAAGGCTAAAAACATTCCTCACGGCGATATTCGCGTGGCCTTTACCCCGGATGAGGAGGTGGGCAAAGGGGCGAAGCACTTTGACGTTGAGGCCTTTAATGCCCGCTGGGCCTATACCGTCGACGGCGGCGGCGTGGGCGAACTGGAGTATGAGAACTTCAACGCCGCCTCGGTGACCATCAAGATTGTTGGCAACAATGTTCATCCGGGGACCGCCAAAGGCGTGATGGTCAACGCCCTGTCGCTGGCGTCGCGCATTCACGCCGAAGTGCCCGCCGAAGAGAGCCCGGAGCAGACCGAGGGTTACGAAGGCTTCTACCACCTGACCAGCATCAAGGGCACGGTGGATAGCGCGCAGATGCACTACATTATCCGCGACTTTGACCGCAAGCAGTTCGAGGCGCGCAAGCGCAAAATGATGGAAATCGCCAAAAAGGTCGGGAAGGGGCTACACCCGGACTGCTATATCGAGCTGATTATTGAAGACAGCTACTACAACATGCGCGAGAAGGTGATGGCCCATCCGCATATCGTCGACATTGCCCGCCAGGCCATGGTGGACTGCGACATCGAACCGGATATGAAGCCGATCCGCGGCGGCACCGACGGCGCACAGCTCTCCTTTATGGGCCTGCCGTGCCCGAACCTGTTCACCGGCGGCTACAACTACCACGGCAAGCACGAGTTCGTCACCCTTGAAGGGATGGAGAAAGCGGTGCAGGTGATTGTGCGCATCGCCGAGCTGACGGCAAAACGTTGAGGGATGTGAGGATGCCGCAGGCCGGGCAAGCGCAGCGCCGCCCGGCACAGGTCTGACTCAGTCCTCGAAGAACCAGTAGCCGCTGTTAACCAGCGCGGCAAGCATGGCGAGGAACGAGGGATCTTCCAGCGCATCGCCGAAGTGGTCGGCCTTCAGCACGCAGTGGGCGGCGATGGCCTCCAGCGCAGGGCGGTGCGGGGAGTTCAGCACTTCGCCATTGACGAACACCTCGTCGCCGATGCGCAGGACCCGCAGTCCGCCCAGGCGCGCCAGGCTGTCGCCCTGGGTGAGCGCGTCGTAGATTTCGTCCGGCTGATAGGGTGGCTCCGGCGGAGAGACATCCAGTTCGTGGCGCGACTGGCTGATAAACTCGCCGAACCACTGGCTAAAGTTCTCCGGCTGATTAATCATCCCGATCATCATTTCCCGCAGCCTGTCCATCTCCTGGGGCAGGATATCCGCCGGATGCTCGCGCGCGGGCACGTCCGGATCGGCATAGCGCTGCCCGCCCAGTTCGCGCTGCAGCACGTAGTCGGCAAAGCCGTTAATCAGCTCCTTGCCGCTCGGGGCGCGGAAGCCGACGGAGTAATTGAGGGAGTTTTCCAGCGAGTAGCCTTCGTGCGGGAATCCCGGCGGAATGTAGAGAATATCCCCCGGCTCCAGCTCTTCATCAATGATGCCTTCGAAACGGTCAACCTGCAGCAGATCGGGATGCGGGCAGTGCTGCTTCATCGGCACCTTTTCGCCCACCCGCCAGCGGCGGCGGCCGGTGCCCTGAATAATAAAGACATCATACTGATCGAGGTGCGGGCCGACGCCGCCGCCCGGTACGGAGAAGGAGATCATCAGATCGTCAATCCGCCAGTCGGGCAGCGCGCGGAACGGGCGCATCAGGGCGGCGGCGGGCTGGTGCCAGTGATCCACCGCCTGCACCAGCAGCGACCAGTTAGTTTCGCCAAGATGATCGTAGCTCTCAAACGGGCCGTGGCTGACCTGCCATTTGCCGTCGAGGTGGCTGACCAGGCGGCTGTCCACCTCATCTTCCATCGCCAGTCCGGCGAGTTCGTCAGGGCTTATCGGGTCGATAAAGTCGGTGAAGCCGCGCTTGAGCACTACCGGGCGTTTTTGCCAGTAGCGTTCGATGAATTCGGGCCAGTTGAGCGTTAAGTGATAGTCCATACTGTTATATTCCTGGGCAGGTTTTTGAGGATTATAACGGAAGCGACCGCCGGGAGATGCAGGCGATGGCAAATATTCTCAGTTACAGTTCGCCGCTCTCCGCGTGCTTATGGCCGAAAATCACCTCCATGCGCGCGCCGCCCAGCGGGCTGTCGCCGGCGACGATCTTCCCGGCATACTGATCGACGATTTCGCGGGCAACGGAGAGGCCCACGCCCTGGCCGGGGCGCAGCGTATCCACGCGCTGGCCGCGGTCAAAGACCAGGTCGCGCTTGCTTTGCGGGATGCCGGGGCCGTCATCGTCGACAATGATGTAGAGGTTATCCTCCGTCTGGCGGGCGGAGACTTCAACAAACTCCAGGCAGTACTTGCAGGCGTTATCGAGCACGTTGCCGAGCACCTCCATAAAGTCGTTTTGCTCGCCGAGGAAGCTAATTTCCGGCGACACATCGAGGCTGATATCCACGCCCTTGTGCTGATAGACCTTATTGAGGGCGGACGTCAGCTTGTCCAGCAGCGGCGCGACCGGATGCAGTTCGCGGCTCAGCAGGGCGCTGCCGCTGCGCATGCTGGCCCGGTGCAGGTAGTAGCCTATCTGCTGGGAGATGCGGCTTATCTGATCGAGCATCACCGGCTCCGCCGCCTCCACCGTCAGCTTATTGCTGCGCAGCGATCGCAGGGTGCTCTGCAGCACCGCCAGCGGCGTTTTCAGACTGTGGGTCAGATCCGTCAGGGTGGTGCGGTACTTATCGTAGCGCTCGCGCTCGCTCTTGAGCAGGCGGTTGAGATTGAGCACCAGATTGGTCAGCTCGCGGGTGGTTTGCGGATCCAGCGCTTCGCGATGGTGATCTTCCAGTTCGCGAACCTCTTTCGCCAGCGCTTCAATGGGCTTGAGGCTCCACCATGCGGCAATCCACAGCAGCGGGAGTACCAGCAGCAGGTTTGCCGCCAGCACGTAAATAAACCAGCTCCAGACCATATAGGAGCGCTTGAGCTCAACGGGGATCGTATCCACCACCACAATGCTCAGCTCCGGCATCCGCGAGGTGGCAGGATAAACGTTTACAGCCACCGAGTGGGTCATCTCGGAGTCGTCATCCTCTTCGCGGATCTCATCCAGCTGCGCCTGCACCGCCCGGTTATCGCGCAGCAGCATGCTGGAGAGACCGACATCGGTTTCGATTTCGTAAAAGCCGTCGGCGTGGAGCCACTCCGGGCGAATGCGCTTTTGCAGCCAGGGCACGTCGCGCTGGGCCCACAGCAGCTTGCCGTCTTTATCGTAAATCAGGGCTACCGTCGGGCTTTGCAGATCGATATTTTCCGGCAGTTCGAGGTGGAGTTTATTATTTTCATAGCGGGCGAGCGTATAGAACAGGTTGCTCTCACCGCGCAGCAGGCGAAAGGTGGTTTTATCGAAGCTGACGCTATAGCCCACCAGCGCTACCATGCCGTAGGCGAGCGACAGCACCGACACCACGGCGGCGGTCGCCAGCAGAAAGCGGACGCGGAGCGAGAGCGGAAGAATTCGTCTGAGCACGCTACTCCTCGCGCAGTTCGAAGAGATAGCCCTGGCCGCGGACGGTGGTGATCGCCTCCTGCGGATAGCGGGCCTGGATTTTCTTGCGCAGGCGGCCCATCAGGACGTCAATGGTGTGACTCTCGCGCAGCTCGGCGTCGGGATAGAGCTGCAGCATCAGGGAGTCCTTGCTCACCACTTTACCGCTATTGCGGATCAGCGTTTCTATAATGGTATATTCGAACGCCGTCAGCTTGATAACTTCACCATCGACCGAGAGTTCGCGGCGGGAGAGATCGACCTGGAAAGGCGCGATAGTAATGACCTGCGAGGCGAGGCCGCTATTGCGGCGCATCAGCGCCTGCATGCGGGCGGCGACCTCTTCGATATGAAAGGGTTTGGTCACGTAATCATCGGCACCGGCGCTCAATACCTCAACCTTGTCCTGCCAGCCTTCGCGCGCCGTCAGCACCAGTACCGGCACCGACACGTCGTGGCTGCGCCAGCGGCGGATCATCGACAGGCCATCTTCGTCCGGCAGGCCCAGATCGACAATGGCGATATCCGGTACGTGTTCGCTCAGATAGTAGTCGGCCTCTCTGGCGTCTTCAGCGGCATCCACCTGATTGCCCAGCTCCTGCAGCTGCACCTTTAAATGGTGGCGCAGCAGAGCGTTATCCTCGACAACGAGTACCCGCATGCGTTTTCTCCCTTTCTTCTTTAATGTGCCCAGTGTAGCGCTGAATGCGCCCTAAGAGCATAGCCCAGCAAAACTAAATACTGGCTCACTGCGGCGGCAGTTTTTCCCGGCTAAACAGACGCGCCAGGCGGCGGCAAGTTGCCGCGCGGTCGCTATACTGATAACAGACAATGAGATCTATAAAGCGCGCCCGGCGGAGCCGGACGTCTTTTCGTTGACCAGCCTGTCCGCTGGTCTTTTTATTGCTGTAATGTGAGGTTTTATGCTGTGGATGGAACAAGGCTTATATCTGCGGGTCCAGGAGCTTGCCAACGGCCCGCGTCCGCTGCCGCTGCAGAGCGGATTTAGCGTGGATACGGCCTACCGCGTGCTGGGCTGTTTTAACCCTTCTGAAACGTCTGACGCCTATTATATTTTGTCCAACGATCGGGACGAGATTTGGTTTATCTGCAACCGCCATCTGCGCACGGTCGGGCTCTATCAGGAACTGCACGACTTTCGCTTCCGGCTGCCGGAAACGCTGCGCCATTAGTAAAGGCCCGCCCTGAGGGCGGGGCCAGCTACTTTCCAGCTTTAGATTTTCTGCCGTAGAGATCCGGCTGCCCCGCGGGGCGCGTCTTGAACCTGCGGTGCAGCCACATGTACTGCTCCGGCGCCAGCGCAACGGCCTTTTCAATGGCCCGATTCATCAGCGCCGCCACCGTCTCTTTGTCTTTATCGTACAGCTCAGGGCCGATGTCAGGGAGGATGACCAGCTCGTAGCCTTTGCCGTCAGGCCTGCGGCGCGGCACGAAGGGGACCACCGCCGGGCGGGCGCTTTTAACCAGCATATAGCTGCCGGCGGTGGTAGCCGCATCCGGCACCTTAAAGAAGGGGACAAATACGCTGTTGCGCGGGCCGTAATCGTGGTCAGGGGCGTACCAGACGATCTCATCTTTTTTCAGCGCGCGGATCATGCCCTTCAGATCGTACCTGTCGACCATCGTTTTGTTGGATCGCAGGCGCCCCCGGGTCTGCAGCCAGTCATACAGCGGGTTATCGTTGGGGCGATAGACGCCGACGCCGGGATTGAGCATGCCAAAAATACGCGCCCCGAGCTCAAGCGTCAGAAAATGCATCCCGATCAGCAGCACGCCGCGCTGCTGGTCGCGGGCCTGCTGCATGTTTTCATAGCCGCTGATGGTGAACCACTTGCGCACCCGCCAGTCAGGCCAGAACCAGGCGATGCCGGTCTCCAGCACGCCCATGCCGACGGATTCAAAGTTTTTTCGCAGCCGTGCCTCGCGTTCGGCCTCCGGCAGTTCGGGAAAGCAGAGCGCGAGATTGCGCCTGGCAACCGCGACGCGCCCGGGAAGCAGGCGAAGTGCCGCTCTGCCCAGGCCGCAGCCAATTTTACACAGCAGAGGATAGGGGAGGAGTGTGATGCTCCACAGCAGCCCAATGCCGAGCCACAGGGGCCAGTAGCGCGGGCGCAAAAAAGTAAAAGAGAATCTCGGTAACGTCGTCATTGAAGTAAAGCGGGTTCCTGGCCGTCAGCACTTTCAGCGCCATGGATAAATATTTCCGTAGGTTTAGCGCTTTTGAGTAGAGTTAAATAGTGAAGTTTAAACAATTGCAGCGGAATATCTTACCAGAGATTGCGAAACGGCGCAGCGATATGCCCGCTACCGGCTCTTTTTGCGCGCTGTTGACGCGAGGTTTAGCGAAAATAAGGCGGGCGGAAAATATGGCGCCGCGCCCCGGTGATGGAGCGCGGCGCGCGGGGATTACTTCAGCTCGTCAACCATCGTCACGGCGCGACCGATGTAGTTAGCCGGGGTCATCGCCTTGAGGCGGACCTTTTCTTCTTCCGGCAGCGCCAGGCCGTCGATGAACTGCTTCATGCCTTCGGCGTCTACGCGCTTGCCGCGGGTCAGCTCCTTGAGCTTCTCGTAGGGCTTCTCGATGCCGTAGCGGCGCATCACGGTCTGAATCGGCTCGGCCAGCACTTCCCAGTTATGGTCAAGCTCGTCGAGCAGGCGGTCGCCGTTCAGCTCCAGCTTGCTCACGCCCTTCAGAGTAGACTGGTAGGCGATCAGCGCGTAGCCGACGCCGACGCCGAGGTTGCGCAGCACCGTGGAGTCTGTCAGGTCGCGCTGCCAGCGGGAGATCGGCAGCTTGCTGGCCAGATGCTGCAGCACGGCGTTGGCGAGGCCGAGGTTGCCTTCGGAGTTTTCGAAGTCAATCGGGTTCACCTTGTGCGGCATGGTGGAGGAGCCGATTTCGCCGGCGACGGTTTTCTGCTTGAAGTGGTTAAGGGCGATGTAGCCCCACACGTCGCGGTCAAAGTCGATAAGGATGGTATTGAAGCGCGCGATGCAGTCGAACAACTCGGCGATATAGTCGTGCGGCTCAATCTGCGTGGTGTACGGGTTCCACTGAATGCCCAGTGAAGTGACGAACTCTTCGCTGAACTGGTGCCAGTCCACTTCCGGGTAGGCGGCGATATGGGCGTTGTAGTTGCCGACCGCGCCGTTGATTTTACCGAGGATCTCCACCTGGTCCAGCTGGCGGAACTGGCGCTCCATGCGGTAGGCGACGTTGGCCATCTCTTTACCCATGGTCGACGGCGTGGCGGGCTGGCCGTGGGTGCGGGAGAGCAGCGGCACATCGCGGTACTGCACGGCCAGGTTTTTTACCGCGTCAATCAGCTGACGCCAGTAAGGCAGCACCACTTCATCGCGGGCGGTTTTCAGCATCAGGGCGTGGGAGAGGTTATTGATATCCTCAGAGGTGCAGGCGAAGTGGATGAACTCCGACACCGCGTGCAGGGCAGGCACCGCCGCCACTTTCTCTTTCAGGAAATACTCTACCGCCTTGACGTCGTGGTTGGTGGTACGCTCAATGGTTTTGATACGTGCGGCGTCTTCTTCGCTAAAGTCGGCGACGATTTTATCGAGGAAACCGTTTGCGTCGGCAGCAAAAGCAGGAACTTCCTTAATCGCTGCGTGCGCGGCCAGCTTCTGCAGCCAGCGGACTTCAACCTGAACGCGGAACTTCAGCAGACCGTATTCGCTGAAGATGCCGCGCAGCGCGCTGACTTTATCGCCGTAGCGTCCATCGACAGGGGAAACGGCGGTCAGGGAGGATAATTCCATAGATCACTACTCCGGAGTTATATGAGCAAGAATTTGTTTGGCCTGAGTGGTCAGGCGATTACGGGAGAACATCAGCTGCAGGCGGCCGCCGCCGACCTGGTGCCACAGCACGGCGGCGCGGATGCCGGCCAGCAGGGACGCGCGCACTTTGGCCTGCACCTGCGGACTTTGCAGCACCGCCGGGGAGCCGGTGACCTGGATGCGCGGTCCCAGCGGGCTAATCACATCGACGTAAATGGCGGCCATGGCGCTGAGCAGCGTTTCTGACTGCAGATCGAAATGCTCCAGCTGGCGCTGCAGCCCGGCAATGCGGTTGCCGAGGGTATCCATCGCGCTACCGGCGGCGGAGAGCTTGCGCTCCAGCACCATCAGGCTCAGCGTATAGCGGGTCAGTTCCGCGTTAAGACCCTGGCGGCTGCTGGCGTTGAGCACGCCGAGCAGCGTTTCCAGCCCGAGGCGAAGATTGGCTTCGCTGCCCCCGAACACGCCGAGGGACGAATCCGGGTTCAGATCGATGACGCTGTTGAGCGACACGTGCAGCGCGTCGCTGTCGCAGTGTCCCTGATGGGCCAACTGCTGCACCAGACGGGCCGACTGGCAGATGCCCGCCAGCGCCAGGGTGATGTCGTAGTAGTTCTTCGCCACGTGCTTTCCTTGTTCTGCTGTGTGTTAAACCGGCAGCGGCAGGCGCTGCTCGATAATGCCGCCGCCCAGGCACACGTCGCCGCTGTAGAAGACGGCGGACTGGCCGGGCGTTACGGCCGCGACGGGCTCGTCAAAGCGAACCTCAATTTTATCTTCGCTGAGCGATGTGACGGTGCAGGGAATATCAGTCTGGCGATAGCGGGTCTTCACCGTGCAGCGCAGCGTGCCGGTCAGCGGTTCGCGATCGACCCAGTGCAGCTGCTGGGCAGTCAGGCCCACGGACATCAGGCGCGGGTGGTCGTGCCCCTGGGCCACCACCAGAATATTGTTCTCAACGTCTTTATCGACGGTATACCACGGCTCTTCGCTGCCCTCTTTGGTGCCGCCGATACCCAGCCCCTTGCGCTGGCCGAGGGTATGGTACATCAGGCCCTGATGCTCGCCGATTTCGTCGCCGTCCACGGTGACAATTTTGCCCGGCTGAGCGGGCAGGTAGCGGCCGAGGAAGTCGCGGAACTTGCGCTCGCCGATAAAGCAGATGCCGGTAGAGTCTTTTTTCTTCGCGGTGGCCAGGTCGAGCTGCTCGGCGATGCGGCGCACCTCCGGCTTTTCCAGTTCGCCGACCGGGAACAGGCTCTGGGCAATCTGCTGATGGCTCAGGGTATAAAGGAAGTAGCTCTGGTCTTTATTGCTATCGACGCCGCGCAGCAGCTGGCTCTTGCCGTTAACATCGGCGCGGCGCACGTAGTGGCCGGTGGCGATGTAGTCGGCGCCTAAATCTTCGGCGGCAAATTCGAGGAAGGCCTTAAACTTGATCTCTTTGTTGCACAGAATATCCGGGTTCGGCGTACGGCCCGCCTTGTACTCTGCAAGGAACAGTTCAAAGACGTTGTCCCAGTATTCGGCGGCAAAGTTAACGGTGTGCAGCTCAATGCCGAGCTTATCGCAGACGGCCTGGGCATCGGCCAGATCGGCCGCCGCGGTGCAGTAATCCTCGCCATCGTCTTCCTCCCAGTTCTTCATGAACAGGCCCTCTACCTTATAGCCCTGCTGCTGCAGAAGGTAGGCTGAGACCGAGGAGTCGACGCCGCCGGACATGCCGACGATCACTTTTTTCTGGCTGTTATCTGACATGGATTACTCACAACTATGAACTTCGAGGCGGCGTATTCTAGCACGCGGCCCCGAGGTTGACACCCTTATGTGACGGGGCAGTTAAATGCGCCGACGATCTCCAGCGGCCAGCGCACGCCGCTCTGCCAGCAGCGTATGCTTTCCGCCACCAGCGGCGAGCGCAGATTATCGGCGGTGAGGATCTCATCGGCGGTAACCCACAGGCAGCGGTCGATGTCGCTGTCGTGCGGCTCGGTGGCGCAGGGGGCATCCAGTTCGATGGCGAATAGAAAGCGCAGGAACGGCGTTTTGTCGGGGGCGGTCCACTGGTGCATACGTACAAATTCCTGCGGGACGGCGCGGATGCCGGTCTCTTCCCACAGCTCGCGCCCGGCGGCCTCCAGCAGCGTTTCGTTAGCTTCGAGGTGGCCTGCGGGCTGATTCCACGTCGCTTTACCGCGAATCGTCTCTTCCACCACCAGAAATTTGCCCTGCGCGTGAACCACGCAGGCGACGGTAACGTGCGGTTTGAACATGCGCTCTCCTTTTAAAGCGGTTTATTGATCCCGGCGTAGACCTTATCCAGTTCACGCAGGCGCTGGTCATAGGCTCTGTTGAGGCAGCTGACGCTGCCGGCGCACTGGCGGCGGGTCTTCAGCCACGCCTGCTGACTGTCCTGCAGCGCGCCGCGTGCGCCCATGGCGAACAGCCCTTTCAGGAACTGATACTTCGTGGCCATCTCGACATCTTTATCGTTCAGCGCCAGATGCGCGCAGATGGCCTTCTCATCCGGCGCGCTGGCCTTCGAGCAGTCGAAGCTGGCGGCACCCGCTGCCAGCGGCGCAAGCAGCGCCAGAATAGCGATATAGCGCTTCATGGTTTTCTCTCCGTAGTGAGTTCCCTCCACTGGCCGCTATCAAGCCCGTTCAGGGTGTAGTCGCCCATTGCGTAGCGGATCAGGCGCAGGGTAGGGAAGCCAACGTGGGCGGTCATCCGCCGCACCTGGCGATTGCGGCCCTCGTATAGGGTGATTTTAAGCCAACTGGTGGGAATAGACTGACGCTCGCGGATCGGCGGATTGCGCGGCCACAGCCAGGCGGGCTCCCCGACTCGCTCGACGCCGGCGGGGAGTGTCGGGCCGTCCTTAAGCGTTACCCCGGTGCGCAGGGCGCCGAGCGCAGCTTCATCCGGCTGGCCCTCCACCTGCACGTAGTAGATTTTACCGGTGCGCTTGCCGGGTTGGGTCAGCCGCGCCTGCAGCGCGCCGTCGTTGGTCAGCACCAGCAGCCCTTCGCTATCGCGATCGAGCCGGCCCGCGGCGTAGACGTCCGCCACCGGAATGTACGCTTTCAGGGTAGCGCGCCCGGCTTCATCGGTGAACTGCGGCAGCACGTCATAGGGTTTGTTAAACAGAATGACCCGCTGCGGCTGTGGTTTTTTATGCTGCCGGGGGGCAGAACGTGAGCTGAATCGCTCAAGCTTGTGATTTTTAACAGAAGTTCTTCGCATGGTATTTTCAGGCTATCGCAATTGCCGCATTATAGCCTAATTACGAAGACCTTTCATGGCGCCCGACATTAAGGTAGTATCAACGGGCTCATTACAAAATTTTAACAAAAATATTGCTCCCGCCTGGTCGCGCTGTAACGGACACGCACAGGGAACGCGATACAGAAAGGGCAATGACCAGAAGTGCTCGAAGGAGAGGTTAATGGAAAGCAAAGTAGTTGTTCCGGCGGAAGGCCAGAAAATCACCCTGCAAAACGGCAAACTTAACGTCCCAAACAACCCGATTATCCCGTTCATTGAAGGCGACGGCATCGGCGTTGACGTCACCCCCCCGATGATCAAAGTGGTTAACGCCGCGGTTGAAAAAGCCTACGGCGGTGAGCGCAAAATTTCCTGGATGGAAATCTACACCGGTGAAAAATCTACCAAAGTTTACGGCCAGGACGTCTGGCTGCCGCCAGAAACGCTGGATCTGATCCGTGAATACCGCGTAGCCATCAAGGGGCCTCTGACCACGCCGGTTGGCGGCGGTATCCGCTCCCTGAACGTTGCCCTGCGCCAGGAGCTGGATCTGTACATCTGCCTGCGCCCGGTACGCTACTATGAAGGTACCCCGAGCCCGGTGAAGCGTCCTGAAGATACCGACATGGTTATCTTCCGCGAGAACTCTGAAGATATCTACGCCGGCATCGAGTGGAAAGCCGACTCTGCCGACGCGGAAAAAGTGATTAAATTCCTGCGCGAAGAGATGGGCGTCAAGAAAATCCGCTTCCCGGAACATTGCGGCATCGGCATCAAGCCGTGCTCGGAAGAGGGCACCAAGCGCCTGGTGCGCGCGGCCATTGAGTACGCTATCACCAACGACCGCGACTCCGTGACCCTGGTACACAAAGGCAACATCATGAAGTTCACCGAAGGCGCTTTCAAAGACTGGGGCTACCAGCTGGCGAAAGAAGAGTTCGGCGGCGAACTGATCGACGGCGGCCCGTGGCAGAAGATCAAAAACCCGAAAACCGGCAAAGAGATTATCATTAAAGACGTGATCGCCGACGCCTTCCTGCAGCAGATCCTGCTACGCCCGGCCGAGTACGACGTTATCGCCTGTATGAACCTCAACGGCGACTACATCTCTGACGCCCTGGCCGCGCAGGTTGGCGGCATCGGCATCGCGCCGGGCGCCAACATCGGCGACGAGTGCGCGCTGTTCGAAGCTACCCACGGCACCGCGCCGAAGTACGCGGGTCAGGACAAAGTAAACCCGGGGTCGGTGATCCTCTCCGCCGAGATGATGCTCCGCCACATGGAGTGGTTCGAAGCCGCAGACCTGATTGTTAAAGGCATGGAAGGCGCTATCGCCGCCAAGACCGTGACCTATGACTTCGAGCGTCTGATGGACGGCGCTAAGCTGCTGAAATGTTCAGAGTTTGGCGACGCGATTATCGCGAATATGTAATTCAGCCTGCGGGTTGATGCATCAGGGAGCCGAAAGGCTCCCTTTTTTGTGCACAGAAAACCCCCAGCTAGGCTGGGGGTTCAGTAAAGCTTTCAGCTTTGAGCCAGTTATAAAAACCCCTTTTGATTTGTTAAAACAGATT